>Ga0116230_10000369_pt1 | contig 38925 bp, 31 predicted proteins | sample S1TSphfallax_3_FD_88678 | JGI IMG/M metagenome (GOLD analysis project Ga0116230, IMG submission 88678) | Host-associated microbial communities from peat moss isolated from Minnesota, USA - S1T2_Fd - Sphagnum fallax MG | ecosystem: Host-associated > Plants > Peat moss > Unclassified | place... | reverse complement strand
CTGCTTCACCACCGACTCCACCGGCGCGCCCACCAACGAACTCAACAAATCCGACCGCCACCGCACCCACCTCTCGGACGCGTTAGGCTACTACCTCTCCCAAGCCTTCCCGCTAAGAGGAACGTTCCGGCTGCCGTAGCAACGTGGAGTGGAAGTAATTTTTCACCCTAGAATGACAATCGGGGTTTAACAATTCTTTGGTTTAATAGCGCGAGCCTCGCACGACTTCCATTGGGCCGCGACAGTTAGCGTGTGCTGTCAGGCAGCGGGCCCCGCGCGTCCCTGGCGCCAGTGTCAAGCGGTCTTTTGGGTTGTGGGGGCGGGGCGGGCATAGCTGCTCCGCTGGGCATTTGAACCCTCACGGTGACCGGTGGCATGATTGTACTTTTGATTAACTCTCTATCTGCCATTTCAATCTCGTCCCTGTTCATATTTTTGCACATCCGCAACCCTCTTAAAATAATTCTCGGTCTCGGTTTCGGCCTGGCTGAAATCCACCTGCCGAAACGGCAGGCCATTCGGAAAATTTTTCGCTTCGGCATCGTGCTGAAGCTTCATGAGCTTATGCCATCTGCTCATGATTTCATCGTCCGTGTAATGGCCTGTGAAAATGTTCTCCCATTCCAACTGAGCGTCAATGAAAAGACTTTCCAGTTGAGTGGTGTGCTGGCTGGCGGCCTTCAGCGTTTTCGTCATGGGAAAAACGTCTTTGATGGCCTCTAGGACCTGCGATACGGCGATAATCGTCGCCCAGGTGAATGCGTGCTCCTTCCAAAGCGCCCAGGCGGCAATACTGGCGCTGGACGCAACGGCTTTGATGGTGTCCATGCCCGTCACCCAGCCGCTTAAGTAGGCCCTGTAACGGCGCATATAGGCGCAGGCGGTTTTCAGTTGATATAGCTGTGCCCAATAGTTTTGTTGTTGACGGTGCGGATTGGGAACATGTGCAGCCACTCTCGTTCAGTTTACTGGGGCGACGGGCAGCGTGTGCAGGCACAAATCCGACCGGCACCGGACGCATCTTTCGGATGCGTTAGGGTATTACCTGTCGCAAGCCTTCCCGCTGAGAGGAACGTTCCGGTTGCCGTAGCAATCGCCATGAAATAGACTGGTCTCACCCAAAGGAGGACAGCTTGGAGGACGGAAGAATCGCGGTGTTGTTGCGGGAGGCGGCGGGACTGACGCCGGAGCGGGACAGTGCGCGTTTGGGCGAACTGTATTCGGAGGCGGCTGCTTTGTGGGACAAGGCGGCCGAGCCGAAGAAGTGGGCCGCGCTGCGCTGCATGTATGGCAAGGTCATTCTGGCCACTGATCCGCTGGCGGCGCTGAGCGCTTTTCGCGAGGCATTGCCGTGTTTCGATGCGGTGCGGGACCGCGAGTTTTGGGCGGATTGCAAGTCTTCCATCGGCTGGTGTTTGGTGAACAGCGGCCAAGTCTGGCAGCAGAGCGAGGAAATCATTGAATGCCTTGAAGCGACGATTGCGGAGTATCCAGACTTGGCCCATTTGCTGGCCAGCTATTACGCGGCGCGCGTGATTGGCGATCCGCTGGAGAACTGGAAGAAGCAGGTTCACTATCTTGAGCTGGCGAGGCGACAGCCGGCGGCTCTGGCGGATCCATTGGCGTGGTCGGAGATCACGGATTCACTGGCGAGCGCGATGACGGAGGAACCCGACGGTGACTTTGAGAAAGCGGTGGAAAAGCGCATTGCGCTGAGCTGGCAGGCGCGGGCGCGGCTGGAGCCGCTGGCGCGGCCGAATGGATCAAAAGCGCAGCGGCTTTGGATCATGAACCGGGTGAACCTGAGCGAAGCGTATCTGACTCGCGTGGCCGGTGATGCGAACGAAAACCGGGTGACGGCCGAGCAGTTTGCGCGGGAGGCTTATGGGGCGTGCGGCCCTTTGCTGCCAGGACCGCAGCCGATGGCGAGAGTTTTTGCGGCGCTGGCGCTGGCGAAAACGTTATTGGAGAGCGCGGATGGCAAAATTTCCAAGGACAGGTGCCTGGAAGCGCTCAAGCTGGCGATTGACGCATCCTCCTGGATTGACGCGGCCGAGCACCCGGTTGAGGCGGCGACGAGTTTCAAGTTTGTGGCGATGGCCCGGCTGAAGCTGTTGGAGCTGGGCGAAGCCGATCAGCTTGCGAAGCTGCTGGAGGCGGCGGACAAGGCTTACGCGCTGCTGGACCCGGTGAGCTATGCGGACCTGCAGCGGGTGGTGATGCAGATTGCCTCAGACGGCTTGCTGGCGGAAAACCAATATGCCAGAGCGGTGGGCTATTTGCAGCGCGCCGTGGATGCGGGCGAGCGGCAACTGGAGCGCGCGACAACGCCAGCCGGGCGGCTGGAAGCAATTTTCAATTTGCATGATTCTTCTGCGCGGCTTGGGTACTGCTATCTGCGAGCCGGCGACATCGGGCAAGGCATTGCCGCTATTGATGCGGGGAAGGGGCGATTGTGGCGGACCGAGAAGCCGTCTATCACGCTGGAACAGGTGAAGGCGCTGGTGCCCCAAAAGGGCGCGCTGCTGTTTCCTGTTTTTGCGCCGAAGGACGGCGCCATTGCGGTGGTCTCCGAACAAGGCGAGCGGGTTTGCCTGCTGGCAGGGGTTGGGCGCGAGCATCTGACGCGCCTGCTGGTGGAAGACGTGATGAACCCGGAGAGCGAAAGCTGGCTGGCGCGCTACACCTTTCGCGGCCGCGACCTGGCGCGCTGGAAGCAAACGATTGATGCCATGGGCGGGCGCTTGCACGAGCTGTTTTGGGTGCCCCTTCTTCAGGACACGTTCCACGCGCTTGGTGTTGAGAAAGGCGCGGAGATTGTGTGGTTTCCGCAGGCAGGATTGGGCGGGTTGCCGCTGCACGCGGCGTGGCGCATGGAGGGCAGCGAGAAGATTTGGATTGGCGACGAATATGCGATTCGCTTTGCGCCGTCGGCCAGTTGCCTGAGCGGGCTGAAGCAGGAAGGCGAGCCAAGATCGACCCTGGTGGTGGCTGATTCGCTGGGCAATCTGCCGAATAGCGCATTGGAGCTGTTCTGGATGAAAGAGGCGAATGGAGCGGCAGAGTTGGACGTGCTTTTGGGCGCTGAGGCGACGAAGAGCAGAGTAGTGAGCGGACTCAAGCAGGCGCGGCGCGCGCACTTTGCCACGCATGCCGAATTCAGAGTGGATGACCCGTTCCAATCGAGGCTGGCGCTGGCGAACAATGAGTTCCTGACGCTGGGAGAGCTGGTGCCGTTGTTGAAACAGAGTGGATTGCGGGAAGTGGTTTTATCCTGCTGCGAGACGGCGGTGACGCAAGTGTGGAGACGGCCCGATGAGCTGCTGGGCTTCCCGACCGCATTGCTGCAGCATGGAATTGAGACCGTGATTGCGACACAGTGGCCGGTGGAAGACTGGGCGGCGGCGGCTTTGATGGGACGGTTTTACCGGGAGTGGAAGACGGTTTCGGCGGCCGAGGCGATGAGGCGGGCGCAGAGATGGATGAGGCAAGTGACGGCGGATGAGCTGCTGGATCTTTTGCGGCCGCTGGTGCAGGAGGCGCAGCCGGTAAAGGGACTGGCACTGAAAATCCGCCAATCCCTGCAAGGCATGGAACCGGCGGCGCGGCCTCTGGCGGACGCGTACAATTGGGCTCCGTTTATTGTTTCGGGAATATAGGAGACGGCATGACAGAGGCGTTGCGGCAGATGGCGCGGGCGGACCTTTTGCTGGTGAATTGGGATTCGCTGCGGCTCAGCATCGGGCCGATGGCGGAAGCGCAGGCAGCGGAGTTTATCGAGTTAGGGAGAAGGCTGGCGGCGGCGCGGGATGTGGGCGAAGCGGCCGAGATTCTGGATCAGCTTTTTGAGCTGGTTCGGAACACGCCGGGCGCGGCTTACATGCGCGAGCTGACAGCGCGGGCGCAACTGGAAGACGAGAGCGGGACGCGCGGGCGGAATGTGGTGGGCGTGGCGAAGCTTGATCTGGACGAGGCGCTGACGGCCGGGCCGCGGTCGATTGAAAGCACGGCCAGTCTGGGGCTGCAGCTAACGGGCGTGTCTCAGCCGCTGGGCGTGAAGCAGGTTTCGGTTCTGTTTGCCACCAACAGAAAGGCCACGGGCCCTTCCGCCACTGCGTTTCTGGGCGTGGATGGCGGCGAAGTGAAATACGGTGTGGCCACCGTTTCGATTCCCGCCGTTCATCAGTTGGGCAAGCTGGAGAAGCCGCACTTCTGGAACACGAAAGACGCGGAGAAATATGTGCTGCTGCAGGATGTGGACAGCCTGAATCAGGCAGACTTTGCGGCCAAGCTGGGTGAGGCGGCGTTGAAAGCGAAATCGCCCGAGATTCTGGTTTTTCTGCACGGGTTTAATGTCACGTTTGAGGAGGCAGCGCTGCGCGCGGCGCAGTTTGCGGAGGACTCCAGCTTTGAGGGCGTGGTGGTGCTTTACAGTTGGCCATCGAGAGGGTTTGTGCGCGATTACTTTGCGGATGAAGAGACGGCCGTGGCTTCGGGCGGAGGGATGGCGAAAATGCTTCGCGGCCTGGAAGGCGGCCCGTGGCAAAAAGTTCATCTGCTGGCGCACAGCATGGGCAGCAGGGTGATGCTGAGCGGGATAGCGGACAACGATCGGCCCAAACTGCCGCTGACGCAACTGGTGTTTGCGGCGGCGGATGTGGGTGTTCCCCTGTTTAACGAGAAGTTTCCGAAGGTGCAGGAGGCGGGCCGGCTGCGGGCGACGTCTTATGCGTCGGGCAAAGACCGGGCGCTTTGGCTGTCGAGCCTGCTGCACCGCGGACCGAGGGTAGGGATGGTGGACGGCATACCTTACTGCATTGACCAACTGGACTCGATTGATGTGACGGCGGTGAGCAATGGGATTTTGGGACATGGTTACTGGTCGGAGCAGAGGCCGCTGTTGAGCGATTTGCTGGCGCTGTTGGACCAGGGCAGGCCGCCGGGCAAGCGGGGGCTGCGGGCAGTCGGGCCGTATTGGGAGTTTCCCCGGTAGGAAAGGCGCGCGCCGAATTTTTCACCTTATCATGACAATTCTGTGGTTTAATAGAGCAAGGTAATGTGAACGAAACAGTGGGCGAAAAGCCCACTTTTTTATTTCTCGGAGCTTTTTACACATGGCAACGGCGGAAAACACGGTCCTCACCGACCACGTCACCCAACTGGGTGAGCGTGCCGCTGAAGGCACGCCCATTGAGATTGCCGAAGTAGACATTCGCGGGGCGGGGAAAAGCCGCCTGGTGCGCGTTTACATCGACAAACCAGGCGGAGTGACGCATGGAGATTGCGAGCTGATATCAGTGAAACTCAGCCAGCTTCTGGACGAAGAAGACGCGGTACCGGAAGCTTACACGCTGGAAGTCAGCTCCCCTGGCATCGAACGCAAGCTGAGCAAGCCGCGCGATTTCGAGCGGGTTGTCGGCCAGAAAATCAAGCTGACCACGCTTGAGCCGGTGGAAGGCCGAACCAGCCTGGAAGGCAAGCTGGATCAGGTGGCCAACGGCAGCCTGGAAGTGGAACTCGCGCCCGGCCATCTGGTGCAAATTCCGCTCCAGCAGGTGCGCAAAGCGAACCTGAAGTTTGAGTGGTAGCGTTTTCGCCGTTCCGCATTCCCTAAAAAGAATTATTGATTTTGGAAGAGGTTTTCACGTGGCTTCAATTGTTCAGTCTATTGAGATTTTAAGCAAGGAAAAGGGGATTGATCCGCAAATTGTCATTGATGCGGTGAAGGACGCCATGCTGGCGGCTGCCCGCAAACATTTCAAGGGTTCGGAAGAGCTGGTGGCCGACATTGACGACGCCACCGGCGGCATCCAGATCTATAGCCTGAAGCAAGTGGTGGAAAGCGTGGCCGATTCTTCCAAGGAAATGACTTTGCAGGCGGCGAAAAAAATCGATTCCGGCGCGGTGATCGGCGCGGAAATTCGCGAACCCAAGCCCACCGATGTGCTGGGCCGCATTTCGGCGCAAACGGCCAAGCAGGTGATTCTGCAAAAAGTGCGCGAAGCCGAGCGCGACAGCGTTTTTTCCGAATTTCAGGGCCGGCAGGGCGAGCTGGTCAACTGCGTGATCAAGCGCATTGAAGGCCAGGACTACATTGTGGACATGGGCAAGACGGAAGCGCGCCTGCCCAAGAAAGAACAGTCGCGCATTGAAAGCTTCAGCGTGGGCGACCGCGTGCGCTGCGTCATTAAGGGCGTGGAGCGCGGCGGCAAAAATTCCGGCGTGGTGGTTTCGCGCGCGTCGTCTGATTTGGTGGTGCGGCTGTTCGAGCAGGAAGTTCCCGAAATTTACGACAACACGATTGCCATCAAAGCGTGCGCGCGCGAGGCGGGCGAGCGCACCAAGATTGCCGTCGTCAGCCGCGACCGCGACGTGGACAGCGTGGGCGCTTGCGTCGGCATGAAGGGCATGCGCGTGCAGGCCATCATTCGCGAACTGCGCGGGGAAAAGATCGACATCATCGAATTTTCCGAAGACCCGGTGCTGTATGTGACCAAGGCGCTGAGCCCGGCCAAGATTTCGCGCGTGACCATTTTGGACAGCGCCGACAAGCATATGGAAGTGGTGGTGGACGACCTTCAGCTTTCGCTCGCCATTGGCAAGCGCGGGCAGAACGTGCGGCTGGCGGCGAAGCTGATTGGCTGGAAGATTGACATCAAGAGCGAAGAAGAAAAGCGCCGCGAACTGGAAGAGCGCATGGGCGACCTGGTGATTTCCGGCGCGCCGGTTTCGGTGCTGATTGATTACGGGATGACGGAAGCGATTGTGGAGAAGCTGGTGGGCGCGAGCATTGGCACGGTGGAGAAGCTGGGATCGATGACGCCCGAAGAGCTGGAAGCCATTCCGGGCATTGATGAAGAGATTGTGGGCCAGATTCAAACCACGGTTGTGGCCTATTACGGCCATTATGATGAGGAGCAGGAAAAGGCGGCAAACGCGCCGGCCCCTGTTGCGGCCGAAGCGGCGCCTGTAACAGCCGCAGCCATTGAGAACGCCATTGACAAAGAAGACACCAGCGAGGCTTTCCAGAATGTGGAAACGGGCGTGCTGGAGCATGATCTGGCGCGGCATGAAGCGGCCAAAACCGAATCTGTTGATGGCGCCGTAGTACTGGATCTAGGAACGGTGGAAGGTTTGTCGGGCGCGCCATCGTCGCTGCGCGAGCTGGCGGCGTCGGAGCCCGAATAAGAGCATGGAGTAAGTGTTTTGTCATATTCCCGCGCCATCCCCTAGCCGAGGGGGTGGACGCAATCTGATACGATAGGGAAAATCGGCGAGTAGGCCACAAAGTACGCTGCCGTAAGGGGTTAACTAGCAGTTCTCTTCTATGAAGAAAATCAGAATTAATGAGCTGGCGCGCGAGCTTGAAGTCAAGCCGGGTGTCATACTCGACATGCTGCCTGAGTTGGGTGTGCAGGAGAAAAAAACGCACTCCAGTTCGGTGGATGAGGATGTCGCTTTGGAGCTTCGCCGCCGCTTGACAGGCTCCTCCGCCCCTTTCAAATTTGCAAGTGCCTACACAAACGGTCATCATGAGGATGACGACGTTCAGGACGATAATGATATCGAAGATCAGCATGAGCACGAACGGGCCATCAGCGATGGCGGCAAACAAGTTCGGCGGGAGCACGTTTCGCCAACAGTAATAGACGAGAACCCGGCTGTGTCCAGCGTCAGCACCCAGTCCGAAGCGGCTGAGCCGCCCAAGGCCGAAGCCGCTAAGGTGGAGATGCCTGCGGCTGCGGCGTTGACGGCGAAGGCTCCCGAGGCGGCGCGTGCGCCGGAGCTTGCGAAATCGGCTGTTTTGACGCCGCGCCTGAGCAACGAAGCGCTGAAAGGGCCGCGGCAGCCGTTTACGCCGCCTATTCGGACGACGTTCAAGGATGAGGCTCGTCCGCCGTTTCCCATGCGCGGCGCGCCGGTGATGCCGCGTCCGCCGGCCACCAATACGGTGACGCCGCCGCAGACGACATCGACTCCCAGCAGCGCCAGCGATGCGCCCGAGGCGGAAAAGCCCGCCGTGCCGAGTTTTCGCCCGCTGCGTCCGCCGATGGGCGGCAGCGCCATTCAGCCGCCGCTGGCCTCGCCGTCGGCGCCGGCAACTCCGGGTCCGGTGAACCGCTCTATTTCCATTCCGTCGCGGCCGGTGCCGTCGGCTCCGCCCGCCCGCCCGGTGATTACGCAACCCGCCGCTCCGGTGCCCAGCGCGCCGGCGGTGCGCGAGCCGGGATCGCCGGCGCTTACCGGACCACGCCAGCCGCTGCCGCAGGAGACGCCCCGGCCGTCTTTGGGCGTGCCTGTTCCGCAGGTTGAGAAGCCGCGGCCTGATTTTTCGCGGCCTTCTGCGCCCATCACGCCCGTTCCGCCGCCGACGGTTCGCAGTTCGAACATTCCGCCGACGCACTTGGTTGCGCCGGGTTCAGGAGCGCCTCCGGCGATGCCGAAAGCGCCGCCGGCGATGCCGCAGGCTCCGCCGTCTTTGCCGAAAGCTCCGCCGGCTTTGCCCGGTGCGCCGCGTCCCGCCGCTCCGCAAAATCGTCCTGAGCAGCGCAATTTTGAATCGCGCGGTTCGGAATCGCGCGGCCTCACGCCCAACGCGCCCATTGCGCCGCGTCCCGGTGGCCGTCCGCTGGCGGGACAGCCGCAAGCCCGTCCGGTGGTGCCGCCGCGTCCCGACTTGGTGCAGCGCTTAAAGCAGCAGCAGGCGCGCCCGGCCACGCCCATGCCGGCCATTCCGCGTCCGGGTGCGCCCGCGCGTCCGTCGCCCGCTCCGGGCCAGCCGCTTTACACGCGTCCGCCGCAGCGTCCCGGCCAGCCGAACATGCGCGGCACGGGCGCCAATTATGTTCCGCCGGGAACCATGCCCCCCGGCATTCGCCGACCGGGCATGGGGCCGCGGCCTCCGCATCCCACCACGCTGCGTCCGGAATCGGCTCAGCCGATGCCGACCGACACGCAGCGCCGCCATACCCCGAAACCGGGCCAGCGCAACACAGGCCGCAAGCGCGAACGCGAAGAAGGAAATCTGCGCGAGCGCGGAGTTTCCAAGCGCCATCAGGCGATGGAACTGCCGCCCATCGACCGCGAAATCACGGTCGCCGAAGGCATCACGGTCAAAGAGCTTTCTGAAAAGCTGGGCGTCAAGGCGAATCTGGTGGTGAAAAAGCTGGTGGAAAAGAAGATTTTCGCCACCATCAACCAGACGCTGGATGTGAAGCTGGCCGAAGAGCTGGCGCGTGATTTCGGCGCGTCCACCAATCAGGTCAGCTACGAGCAGGAATCGACCGAAGAACTGGATGAGGCGGTTATTTCAGCCGAGAATCTGGTTCGGCGCGCGCCCGTTGTCACCATCATGGGCCACGTCGACCACGGCAAAACGTCGCTGCTGGACGCCATTCGCGAAACCAACGTCGCGGGCCGGGAAGCGGGCGGCATCACGCAGCACATTGGCGCTTATCACATTGAGCGCAACGGCCGGAAGATTGTGTTTATCGACACACCCGGCCACCAGGCGTTCACCCGCATGCGGGCGCGCGGCGCAAAGATCACAGACATTGTCGTGCTGGTGGTTTCCGCCGATGACGGCGTGATGCCGCAGACGCTGGAAGCCATTGACCACGCCAAAGCCGCCGGCGTTCCCATGATTGTCGCCATCAACAAGATCGACAAGCCGGACGCCGCGCCTGAGCGCGTGAAGCAGCAACTGGCCGACCGCGGCCTGCTGGCCGAAGACTGGGGCGGCGACACGGTTATGACTCCGGTGTCGGCGAAAACGGGCCAAAATTTGGACCTGCTGCTGGAAATGATTCTGCTGGTGGCCGATTTGCAGGATTTGAAAGCCAACCCGGCGCGTCCCGCTTTGGGCAACGTGCTGGAAGCGAAACTGGACAAGGGCCGCGGCCCCGTGGCCACCATGCTGGTGCGCAACGGCACGCTGCGCGTGGGCGATTTCTTTATCTGCGGCGCGCTGTTCAGCAAGGTGCGCGCCATGTTTGATGACCGCGGCAACCAGGTGCGCGAAGCTGAGCCGTCGATGCCGGTGGAGGTGATTGGCCTGGATGCGCTGCCGGAAGTGGGCGACAGTTTCCAGGTCACATCCGACACTTCGAAGGCCAAGCAGATTGTTATTTATCGCGAAGCGAAAGCGCGCGACGCGGCGATGGCGAAGGGCGCGCGCGTGGCGACGCTCGATTCGCTGCATCAGCAGTTCAAAGAGGGCGATCTCAAGGACCTGAACCTCATTATCAAGGCCGATGTGGGCGGCACGGCCGAAGTGCTTTCGGACACGCTGCAAGGCCTGTCGACGGACAAGATTCGCGTGCGCGTTTTGCATGCGGGCGTGGGCGCGATCAGCGAAAGCGACGTGCTGTTGGCGTCGACATCGGAAGCGCTGATTATCGGCTTCAACGTGAAGCCGGACCGGAGCGCGGAAGCGGCGGCGCAGCAGGCGAAGGTGGAAATTCGCCAGCACAATATTATTTACGAGCTGATTGACGAAGTGAAGCTGGCCATGACGGGCCTGCAGGATCCGGTGTACAAGGAAACGGTGCAGGGCCATATCGAGGTCAAGGAAGTGTTCAAGATCAGCAAGGTGGGCACGGTGGCGGGCTGCTACGTCAGCGACGGCCTGGTGCGGCGCGACAGCCAAATCCGCGTCAAGCGCGACGGCGAACTGATTCACACCGGCAAGATTGAGGCGCTGAAGCGGTTTAAGAATGACGCCAGCGAAGTGAAGAACGGGATTGAGTGCGGCATCTCGCTGCAGAACTTCAACAATATTAATGTGGGCGATATTTTTGAAGCGTTCACGATGGAGCGGATTATGCCGGAGTTGCCGACTCCGGCGCATAGCCGGTAGACGAGATTAAATCGGCGGCTTGCACGAGGTATTCAATCTCGATGGTTTTCGCCAGGAGAGCGTCGAGCCGCTGGGCACGAAGGCGAAGTTCTGGTTCAAACACGATATGCATGGCTGGTGCCTGTGCAAGCTTGCGAGGCCCGGCACTGGAGAGCACTGGTCGGAGGTAATATCTTGTGATATCGCCTCCTTGTTAAGGCTGCCCCATGCCAGCTATTTCCTGGCGACGTACCAGGGCCAACCGGCGGTGTTTACTCCCACAATTGTCCCGAAGTCGGGAGCATTGGTGCTGGGGAATCAGCTTCTCTCCGCAGTTCATCCTGATTACGTTAGCGGTGTTAGGCGGTTCAAGCAAACGTCGCACACGGTGGCTGTCGTATCAGATTTTCTGAAGGATGTGAGGCTGCCCAATTGGGATTTGCGACCGAGCGGCATCCACACAGGAGCAGACCTTTTTGTTGGTTATTTGGCGCTGGATGCTCTGATTGGCAATACCGACCGGCATCACGAAAACTGGGGAGTTATTGTTGATGTGCGCGAAATTTCCATTGAGCTCGCGCCGACCTTTGATCATGCTTCCTCTCTCGGCTGTCACGAGACGGAGGAGACTAAACTCCGGCGGCTCACAACCGCGGACATCAATTTTCGCTGCGAAGCTTATGCTGCCCGGGCCAAATCGGCCTTCTTTGATCAAAAGGACACGGCCAGGGCCTTGAAGACAAGGGAGGCATTTCGGCAGGCAATGCAACTAAATCCAAAAGCTGGCAAGGTTTGGCTCGAAATTGCTGATAACATCGAAATGAACCAGGTTGTCGGCGCAATTGAGAAAGTCCCAGAGGGAATAATGTCGGAGACGTCTCGCATTTTTGCCGAGAGAATTCTCACGGCCAATATGCGGGCCATCCTTTCCGAGCAATGAGGGTCCAAACAATGAAGGCACGCAAGCTTTTCCTCGCATGGCAAGATCCTCTGACGCGAAGATGGTTTCCCGTGGGAAAGCTGCTTTCCGAAAATGGCACGTACGCGTTCGAGTACGTCAAAGGAGCGCTGGCGGCCCAGGAGCAGGCGGGCTTTGAAGCTATTGCCGGGTTCCCTGATCTTGACGCCCGATACGAGTCAGCGGGCTTATTCCCGCTGTTCTCAAACCGGGTGTTGCCGCGTTCCCGTCCTGAGTACAAAAGCGTTTTGGACTGGCTGAATATCGGGGCAAACGAGAATGAGCCGCTTGCCATTCTTTCGAGGAGCGGCGGACGCCGGGCGACGGACACATTCGAGGTTTTTCCCTGCCCGGAAATTGACACTGCTGGCGAATACCATATTTTTTTTCTGCTGCATGGGCTGAGTCACATGCCCCCGGAATCGATTGAACGGGCAGAAAAAATGCACGCCGGCGAGCCTTTGCTGATGCTAAAGGACTTTCAGAATCCAGTCGATGCGCGCGCATTTGCGCTTCGCACGGCCGAGCAGCATCAAGGCGACATCCACATTGTCGGGTATTGTCCGGCTTACCTGAATAGCGAGATTTACTCGCTGCTCGACAGGGGCGAGGGGGCTTCGCCGATGGTTTCGGTGGAACGCATCAATCCGGCGCCCGCACCGCTGCAGTTTCGCGTTCTCTGCAAGCTGAGCGCACGGCCCAGCGCTGGATTTGCGCCGTTTCAAGGGGAAGAGTATGCTTCCCTGGCGACGGCCCAGCACGAATCCAGTGAACTCGAAGTTGCTGCGCTTTAAGCCGCTCTTACGGATGCGTCACAATGATGATTTGCCAGAGTCTTCCAAGAAAATTCGTGTTGCGCTGATTTATGGCGGGCGTTCGGGAGAGCATGAAGTCTCTCTGCGCTCGGCCGAGTCCATCAAACAGGCGCTTGATCGTGACCGTTACGACGTGTTGTCGTTTGTGATTTCGAAAACGGGGCAATGGTCGCCGCGGGTGATCAGTCCGGAACCGGGCGGGAATCCGGATATTGATGTCGTGTTTCCGGTTTTGCATGGCACGTTTGGCGAGGATGGCACGGTGCAGGGATTGCTGGAGCTGGCTGACCTGCCGTATGTGGGCGCGGGCGTGCTGGCGTCGGCGGTGTCGATGGACAAGGCCATCACGAAAAAATTGTGCGCGCAGGCCGGGCTGCCGGTGGTGGAGCACCTGGTTCTGAACCGCGGCGAGTTTGATGCGGAAACGTTGCTGCTGCCGTTTGGCTTTCCGGTGTTTGTGAAGCCGGCGAATTTGGGATCGTCGGTGGGCATCACCAAAGCCAAGAACGACGAGGAGCTGCGCGCGGCGCTGGCGCTGGCCTTGCAGTATGACCGCAAGCTGGTTGTCGAGCGCGGCGTGAGCGGGCGCGAGTTTGAATGCGCGGTGCTGGGCGGCGCGGAGCCGAAGGCTTCGGTGCCGTGCGAGATTATTCCGTCGCAGGAGTTTTACACGTATGAAGACAAATATCTGCTGAACACGGCGCGCATTGAGTTGCCGGCCAAGCTTTCGCCCGAGCAGGCGGCTGAGATGCAGCGCCTGGCTTTGGGGTGCTTTGAGGCGGTGGGCTGCGAGGGCATGGGGCGCGTGGATTTTCTGATGGACCAGGAGACCGGACAGTTTTACGTGAATGAGATAAACACAATTCCGGGGTTCACGTCCATTAGCATGTACCCGAAAATGCTGGAATATTCCGGCGTTCCTTATGCCGCTTTGCTGGACCGATTGATAGAGCTGGCGCTGGAGCGGTTTCGGGCGAAGGGCCAGACGCAGTACTCACGATGAAATTAGCTCTTATCAGCCTGCTGGCATTCGGCGCGGGAGCGCAGATTGTGCATAATCCGTTTGCCGAGCCCTCCCCGTCCCGCGAGGCGAAGCCGGATGTTGCCAAAGATGCGCCGAAAGACGATCCGGCGCGCGACCTGGTGCCGCTGGTGCGGCAGTTTGTGGAAGTGATGTCGGTGGTGGAGGCGCAGGCGGCGGAAGCTCCGAACGCCGACAAGATGATTTACGAAGGGGCCATTCCGGCCATGCTGCGCAAGCTGGACCCGCACACGCAGTTTTTCGACCCGGGCCAGTTTCAGCAGTTGCGGCAGATGCAGGATTCCGAACAGAAGGGCTTTGGCAGCGTGGTTTCGGTGCTGCCGGGGCGCGTGCTGTTTTTGGAGACGCTGCCGGGCACGCCTTCGAACAAGGCGGGCATTCAGCCGGGAGATGAGCTGGTGGCGGTGAACAACATTGCCATTCAGCAACTGGAGCCGGAGCAAATTATCGAGCTGCTGACGGAGGCGCGCCAGCAGCGCATCACCGCCTACATCCGGCGGCAGGGATTTTCGCGCGTTTTTTCGTTCACGCTGACGCCGGAGCTGGTGGACGCGCCCAGCGTGGACCGCGCGTTCCTGCTGAAGCCGGGTTACGGCTATATTCGCGTGGCCAGTTGGGATTTGCAGACGGCGCGGCAGTTGCATGACGCCATTGAGAAGCTGAACCCGGCCACGCTGCAAGGGCTGGTTCTGGATTTGCGCGGCAATCCGGGCGGCATTGTGAAAGCGGCGCTGGATGCGGCCGCGATGTTTTTGGAGCCGGGCCAGCGCATTATGACGGCGCGCGGGCGCAGCAGCGAAGTGGACAGCGCGGATGTGCCGCGCAACGCCAAGCCGTATCATTTCAAGCTGGCGGTGCTGGTGAACGAAAAGACGGCGAGCGCTTCCGAGATTCTTTCGGGCGCGCTGCAGGATCATGACCGGGCCGTGATTGTGGGCGTGCCCAGCTATGGCAAAGGGCTGGTGCAGAGCGTGATGCCGCTGTCGAACGACACCGGGCTGGCGCTGACCACCGCGTTTTACTACACGCCCAGCGGGCGCACCATTCAGCACCCGCTGCGCGATTCGACGCTGACCGAAACGTTTGCCGCCAAGCCCGCCTCGCAGTTGCCGACTTACAAGACCGACAAGGGACGGACCGTGACGGGCGGCGGCGGAATTCAGCCGGATCTGGTGATTTATCCCGAGGCGCAGACGCGGCTGCAGAATGTTCTGGACGGCAGCGGGTCTTTCACGTCGTTCGCCACGCAATATGTGACGGCGCATACGCCGGTGCCGGATGATTTTCAGTTGACGCCAGAGGTTCTGGATGAGTTTAAGGTGTACCTGTCGGGGCGGCAGATTCAGCCGACCATGGCCGAGTGGAGCGGCGACCGGGTGTGGATTAGCGGCAAGCTGACGGAGGCGATTGTGACGCTGGCGCATGGCGTGGCGAAGGGCGATGAGGTGCAGGCGCGGATGGATGTGGAGATTCAGGCGGCTTTAAAAGCGATGCAGGATGGCGCTGTTTTGGCATCCGGCTATTCTCCGCGCTGAATTCAGCCGATACTACCCTTATGAGTGCTGTCGAAGCGGCCACCGATACTTTGGTCAGCGCAGTGTATATCAGTTCTGCCTGCGGCGACATGACGGACCAGCAATTGGCGGATTTGCTGGAAATCAGCCGCGAAAACAACAAGAAGCGCGGCATCACGGGCATGCTGCTGTATCGCGGCGGCGACTTTATGCAGGTGATTGAGGGGCCTGCGGCGAACATTGAGCACTTGCTGAAGGCGCTGGCGGCCGACAAGCGGCATCGGGGCATGCTGATTTTGAAGAAAGGCGTCATTCCAGAGCGCCAGTTTGGCGACTGGCAAATGGCTTTCCGCGACTTGAACGGCGTGGATGCGAAAAACATGGAAGGCTACAGCCCGTTTATGGAATCCGGTTTTCAGGCGAGCGAATTTAAGGACAAGCCGAATCTTTCTTACAAGCTGCTGTTGCAGTTTAAGGAGCGGCTCTGGTAGGTAAGTCAATCGCCGTCGGGAAAGAAGCTGCGGTAGCGCTTCAGGAAATATTGGTCGGTCATGCCGGCGATGTAATCGCAGACCACGCGATGGGCGGGGCGGTCGCGGAGCGATTCGCGATAGCCGGAGGAGACGCAATCGGGGCTTTGCACCAGGTGCTCAAACAGCCGGCCCAGGCGCTTTTGGGCCAGCTTGCGGTCTGAGATTAAATCCACGTTGGCGTAGACGTGGTTGATGAGCAGGCTGCGCATCTGCTGGTTAATGACGCTAGCGCCGTCGGTGAGGCGGGCCAGGCGGTGGTCCAGATGGCGCACGTCGTCGGAGGTTTCTACTTGGGCGGCCTCGGCCGCTGAGACCGTGCCCTCAATCAGGCCGCCGATGAGCAGGTTCATGAGCTGGCGCTGCACTTCCCAGAAGCGCACGCGCTCGGTTGCGCCGGGGAACTGGGTGTCAATCTGGTCGGAAAGCTCGGCGAACAGCGGGATGGTTTCGCCAATCTGCTGGTTGGTGAACAGGCCGGCGGAGAAGGCGTCGTCCAGGTCGGCAATGTTGTAGGCGATTTCGTCGGCCAGGTCCAAAAGCTGGGCCTCCAGCGGCGGGCGCTTGCCGGGCATCAGGTTGAGCAGGTCTTCGTCGCGCGTGTCGGCGGGCAGCTCGCGCGAGTGCTTGATGATGCCTTCGCGCACTTCGCTGGTGAGATTCAGGCCGTCGAAACGGGCGTAGTAGTTTTCCAGATGGTCGACAATGCGCAGCGCGTGGCGGTTGTGCTCGAAGGTTGCGCCGAAGGGACGCATCTGGCGGTCGAGCTCTTTTTCGCCCACGTGGCCGAAGGGGGGATGGCCGAGGTCATGCACCAGGGCCAGGGTTTCGGTGTAGTCTTCGTTGAGCTGGAGCGAGTGGGCGATGGTGCGGGCGACTTGGGAAACTTCAATGGTGTGGGTGAGGCGGTTGCGAAAGTGATCGCAGAGCCCGGCGGCGAAGACCTGGGTTTTGCCTTCCATGCGGCGGAAGGCGCGGCTGTGAACAATGCGGTCGCGGTCGCGCTGAAAATCGTTGCGGTAGGGGTGCGGGGGCTCCGGGTAGCGGCGGCCGCGCGAACGTTCCACATCCAGGCGCAATCGACCCAGCATCGTAAAGGCGGCTACTTCAACTGCGCGGAGACGGATTCGGCCGCCCGCGAGACGGCTTGGCGCTTTTGGTCTTCCGGCGAGATCATTTTCAACGTTGCTTTAGAATCGACGGGATTGACGGCGGCTTCGGTTTGCGCGAGCAAGATCTGGGCTTGGGCTTTGGAAACCAGGTCAGTCGGTTTATTGATGATGGAGCGAAGAAGATCCTGCGCCTGGGCGGTTTTGTTTTGGCCGATGTAGAGCTGGGCCAGGGCGATTTTGGCGAGCGGGGCAACGGTTGTGCCGGATTCGGCCACGCGCTGGAAGTCTGGAATGGAGCTGTTTTGGTCTTTTTTGGCTTTGAATGTGGCCAGGGTGTAGAGCGCGATCATGCCTTCGTCGCTGCTGCCGTCTTTGGCTGCGACATCGGACAGGGCCTTGATGGCGGCGGCGTCTTTGGCGTCCTGGGTGGGGAAGGTTTTCAGAAAATCGTTGGGCGGGCCGACTTGCGCGTTGACGATGGACATGGCGGCTGACAGATCGTTTTCGCGCTGTGTTTTCTGGTAGCTGAGAAAGGCCCAAATGCCGCCAGCCAGCACCAGAACGGCGGCGGCGATCACGCCCCAGCGGATGAATTGCTGGCGGTGGCTTTGCGTGTAGGAGAGAGCGGTGCTGACAGCATCAGTCAATTCATCGTGCTGCAACTGCTCCTTAAGGTCGTGACGGGTCAAGCGGGGAAAACTGCCTTTCTAACGGGGTGAGCACCCTCAGGTTAGCATAATTCCGGCTTTTGGTTAGGATGCCTTCAGGTCGGCCAGGTCGCGCTTGATGGCGAATTTGACGAGGCCGGCGACGTCGTGGATGTCGAGTTTGCGCATGAGGCTGGAGCGGTAGGTGTCGACGGTTTTGGGGCTCAACTGCAAACGGGCGGCGATTTCCTTGGCGCGGATGCCTTCCACCAGCAGCGTGAAGACCTGGTATTCGCGGCTGCTGAGGGTTTCAATGGGGTCGTCCACCTGGTTGCGCGAGCCGGGCTCGCCGAACAGCGACATCACCTCAATTTGAGGGGAAACGTAGATGCCGCCGTTGACGAACTGGGTGAGCGCTTCGGCCATTTGGTCGTAAGTGGAGGTTTTGAGGAGAAAGCCGCAAGCGCCGGTGCGGAGGGCTTCGAGCACGGTTTTTTTGTCCTTGCGCTGGGAGAAGACGGCGCAGCGGGTGCGCAGGCCCAGGTCGCGCACGCGGCGAATCACTTCGGTGGCGGCCAGGTCAGCCAGGTTCCAATCGAGAAGAGCGACATCGGGCTGGAGGCGCTGAATTTCCGCCAGGGCGGCGTTGGCCGTGCCCACTTGTGAGACCACAACGTAGCCGGCGATGGAGTTGCAGAGCGCGGACAAGCCTTCGCGCATCAGCGTCAGTTCGTCGGCGATGAGGATCTCGAAACGGCGCGAGGCGGATGTGGGGGAAAAGGTGGTGGTGATGGTTTGGGTGGCAGAACCAGGCATAGAGTGATTAGTCTTCTTCCTTGTTGCTGGAAATAGAGTGGGGTGGACTAGGAACTAATCTCAATGTCCTGAGAATTAAGATGGAGAGCGATCTGCTTGAGATCGCGGACCAGAAGGCGGTATTCTTCGTCGCGGCGATCGGGCGGGGCGCGCAGAATGGCGGAGGGGTGAATGGTGGCGACTAATTCGTTCGCCCAGCGGTGCGGGAAAAAATGGCCGCGCTCGGTGGTGATGCGAAAGTCTCGGCCCAGCAAGGATTGGGCGGCGGTTGCGCCGAGACAGACGACGAGTTTGGGCTGGAGCGCGAGCAGCTCGGCTTCGAGCCAGGGGCGGCAGGCCGATATTTCGAGGCCGGTGGGTTTGGCGTGGATGCGACGTTTGCCGCGCTGCTCGAATTTGAAGTGCTTGACGGCGTTGGTGACGTAGATTTGGGAACGGTCGAGCCCGGCTTCCAGCATTGCTTTGTCGAGAAGGCGGCCGGCTGGCCCGATGAAGGGATGGCCTTTCAGGTCTTCCTCGTCGCCGGGTTGTTCGCCCACCATGACGAGGCTTGCGTTGGCGGGTCCCTGGCCGAAGACCACTTGCGTAGCGTGCTGATGGAGGGTGCATCCGCGGCAATGCCGGGCGGCGCTGTGCAATTCGCCGAGATTCGCGGAGACGGGAACGAAGGCGGCCGCTGAGGCTTTTTGCTCTTTCGCCATTTGAAGGACTCGCGCGTTGGCGTTCAGCAGCAGATCGGGAATGACTTGCGCTTCCGGGAGCGTGGCCCAATGCCTTACGGGCATTTCGGCTTTCATGGCTTTCAGCTTGACGCGCGCGGGATTGAAGATGGAGCGGTAGTAGTCTTTCCAAAGATCTTCCAGGGCGTCGCCGTCGGGCGCGGCTGAGCGGGGAAGTCCGGGCGTAAAGGTGAGTTCGCGCAGATCCCAATGGGCGCATTTGTCGGGCGTGAGAATGGACCAGCGGACATTGCCGAAGCGCTTCTGGAACCAGGGGGCCATGCGTTCGACGATGAAATGGTCGGGCTGGTGCCAGGCGATGAAGCGGTCTTCCACTTTGCGGAAGCGGACGAAGGCGGTCATCTTGTGCATGTCGCGGCGCAGGGCTTTTTCCATCAGGCGGATTTGGCGGATGTCGTCGTCGATATCGATTTTTAAGAGCTGGCGCTCACCGTGCAGGAGGCGGCAGAGGACGCGATAGAGCAAGGCCCATTTCATAGGATCTCGGTGAAGCGCGATGAGTTCAGCCAGTTCGAGATATTCTTTCGGAACGGAGAAGGGCGCGGTTTGGGCTTGCGGAATGGCTTCGTTGAAGAGAGATTTCTGCCAGAGAACTTGTTCTGGAGTGATGCCGGCGGCGAGCAGCTTGCGAGCCATTTCCCGGAATTCGGAGAAGGACTGGGGCTGAAGCGAGATCATAGCTCGCCGGTGCGCGCGGTTTCGGCGGAATCGAAGAGGGATAGCTGCTGCACGGGCAAACGGACGGCGTCGATTTTTTTGGCGGCGGGATTTTGGTCGGCGGTGACGACGAAGTATTGGGATTTCCTGATTGAGATTTTGAGCTTGGCCAGATCTGCCAAGGTGAGCGCGCGAAATTTTCGAATTTGCAGAATGCGCGAGACGTTGCGGACGCCGAAACCGGGCACGCGCAGCAGGGCGCTCTTGCCGGCTTTGTTCACATCGATGGGAAAGAATTCGCGATGGCGCAGGGCCCAGGCTAATTTGGGGTCGGTGTCGAGAGACAGGTTGCGGTCTTGGGTGGTGGTCAGTTCATGGGCGGCGAAGCCATAGAAGCGGATGAGCCAATCGGCTTGATAGAGCCGGTGTTCGCGGACGAGCGGAATGGTTTTCAATGGCAGCGCTGGATCGGCATGAGGGATGGGGCTGAAGGCGGAATAATAGGCGCGGCGCAGCTTGTAAGTCTGGTAGAGGTGGGATGATTTGGCCAGCATTTCGGCATCGGGCGTGGCGGTTGCGCCGACGATGAATTGCGTGCTCTGGCCGGCGGGCGCGAACTTGGGACCTCGGCCTTGCGCGGTGGTTCGGTCTTTGGCGTCCCAGATTCCGTTGGCAATCTGGCGCATGGAGGTTTCGATTTCGGCGTGCGATTTTGCGGGGGCGAGCTGCGCGAGGTCGCGGTCTGCGGCCAGCTCCATGTTGGCGCTTAAACGGTCTGCCCAGCGGCCGGCTTCGAGCAGCAATTCCTGGCTGGCGCCGGGCACGGCTTTGAGGTGAATGTAGCCGCCGAACTTTTGTTCGGTGCGCAAGAGCTTGGCGACGCGCACCATTTGCTCCATGGTGTAATCCGGGCTTTGAATGACGCCGGAACTGAGGAACAGGCCTTCGATGTAATTGCGCTGGTAGAACTCGGTGGTGAGGAAGACGACTTCTTCGGGGGTGAAGCGGGCGCGCGGCGTGTCGCTGGAAATTCGGTTGACGCAATAGCTGCAATCGTAGACGCAGTAATTGGTCAGCAGCAGTTTGAGGAGGGATACGCAGCGGCCATCGGGGGTGTAGCTGTGGCAGATGCCGATGCCGTTGGTGTTGCCGAGGCCGCCTTCGACACGAGCGCGACGCGAACCGCTGCTGGCGCAGGAAGCGTCGTACTTGGCGGCATCGGCGAGGATTTTTAGTTTCTGCTGGACATCCACTTACGCCATTGTAGATGCGTGTGAATGAGCGTCTGTTCTACTTTTATTCGCCTGGTGGTCGAGGATGTCGCCGTGGGCGTCGAACTGCAGTTCGAAGGGCTGGGAAACAACGGTTGCGCCGGGCGCCAAGTGGGCGACCAAATTTTCGCTGACCAGCAAGTGCGCCAGTTCGAGCGTGTTCTTGATGCGGCAGTACGTGACGGTTTCGAGATGGAGCTTGCCGACAGTGGGCGCGATGGCTTCGAGCGCGGCGCGGTCATTGGGGAAATGAATGGGCGTGCGAATGGCGGCGGGGGTTCCGGCGGTGAGTGAGTTGATGTAGGTGGGGTTCCAATCGACATCGTTCACCAGGCGGTCATGCACGGCGTCGGCCATGCCGAGGCCGACGCCGCTGTGATACGTGTGCTCGCTTAAGGCGCGCGCGTAGAGGCGATGGACTTTGGGCGTGCCGGGCCAGGGATTGTATTCGCCGTTCACGCTGCGGTTGATGACTTTGGTGTCCATGCCCGCGCCGCTGATGTTTTTGCCGATTTCGTCGACAATCAAGATGTCCATTTCGGGAACGGGCAGCTTGCCGGCCCAGCTTTTCACTTCCGCCAGGAGGCGCTCTTCCTGGGCAATCATGCCTTGCAAGCCTTGCGAGGAGGTGACGGCCACCAAGCCGCCGGTTTCATGATGCGCGCCTTCCTGAATGGCCAAGCCGCCGAGAACTTTGTTGCTCGAGAAGACGCTTGCGCCGACGCTGCGAATCATTTGCTCCAGGCCGAGGCGGTAGGCGTGGGAATGATATTGCTGCGCGCCGGCGAATTTGCCGAGGCCGATGGCCATCATCTTGAACAAGCCGCTTTCAATTGCGCCGACAAAATCGGTGTGCCATTTGACGCGGGCCACCAGGAAGATGCCGTCGGCTTCATAGCCGGCCTTGTCCATGAAGGTGTGAATGCCTTCGGGGGTGACGCCGAGTTCGACGACGTCCAGGGCGCTGATGACGGGAACGCCCATGGTGGCTTCGTGAATGCCGTAATGCGCCAGGACGTCCAATTGGCCTTCGGCCGAGGCCGCGCCGTGGCTGCCCATGGCGGGGATGATGAAGGGGTGCGCGCCTTGGGCTTTCCAATAGTCGACGACGGATTTGACGATGGTGGCGATGTTGGAGATGCCGCGGCTGCCGACGCCAATGGCGATGCGCGCGCCTTTGGGGACGCGGGCGGCGAAATCGGCCGCGCTGAGTTCCTGGCGGATGTGTTCGGGGATGTTGGGGATGGAGCGGTCGGGAAAGGATTGTTCGACGGCGACAAAGCGCGGGAAATTCATTTCTTACAGGATAACCTTGACGGCTGGGCAGCGAAATGCGGGGACAGTCAGCCCGTTACACTAGTTTTAAAACTAGTGTAACGGGCTGACTGTCCCCGCATTTTTAGGTGGTGGGGTCGCCGTGGATTTCGACTGCGACGTCGTCTTCGGTTTGCTGCGGTTCGGGCAGTTTGCCGGCCCAGTTGGCCCAGCCCCAGAAGATGGCGGTGGAGGAACTGAACAAGCCGGAGACCACGCCGATGAGGCGGATGCCGACGTGCTGGGAAGCGATGCCGGCGGCCATCATGGAGAGCATCATGGTGGACCAGTTCATGGTTTCAATGGTGGAAAAGACGCGCCCGCGAAAACGGTCGTCGACGTGGCGCAAGAGCGTGGACCAGTTCAGCAGCGAGCTGACGGCCACGGCCGCGCGCGAAAGGCACATGAAGGCGAGCGCCCAATACCAGTTGGCCATCTGGCTGAAGACCACGTAAGCGCCGCCGTGCAGCAGGTAGCAGAAGAAGACAATGCGCTTGTAAGCGGGATAGCTGATGCGCGGGCCCAGATAATTGCCGATTGCGCCGCCGATGAGCAAGCCGACGCCGGCCATGCCCCACAACTGCCCCAGGCCGGCCGCGCCGCGATTGTAAAGCTGCTCGCTCCAAAGAGTGAACAAGACCTGGGCCGCGCCGCCGCCGCTGGCCCAGCCCACGGCGATTAAGCCGATGCCGAGTATGAGCGGATTTTTGCGCATGTAGTTCAAGCCTTCGCGATACTCATGCCAGGGGCGCGCGACCTTGGTTTCGTTCAGGCTGCGATGCGCGCGGAAGTGGCCCGCTTTCGAGCGCAGGCTGTAGATGCAAAACGCCGAGACGAAGAAGGAGAGCGAGTTAAACAAGAAGGCGAATTCATAGCCGAACTTGGCGGCGGTGGTTCCTCCGAAGAAGGCTCCGACGGTCAGCGTCAGCCAGCCGGTGGTTTGCGTCAGCGAGTTGGCGGTGTGCAGCTCTTCTTCGGTGGCGATGGAGGGAAGGATGGCGGAGCGCCCGCTGGTGAAGAAGGGGGAGGCCATGAAGAGCAGGGCGCTGAGCAGATACAAGAGCCAGGTTTGATGATGGCCCAGCGTGAGGATGAAGCCGAGGGCGATGAAGCCGCGGATGAGATCGCTAGAGATCATGATGCGGCGGCGGTCGAAACGGTCGAGCACCACGCCGGCCAAGGGACCGACCAGCATGGCGGGGATGGCGCGCGACATCATGAGCGTGGCAATGACTGCGCCGCTGTGGGTTTGCGACATGGCGAGGCTCAGGACGGCGATGTTGTTGAAATGGTCGCCCACTTCGCTGACAATCTGTCCCGACCAGGCGAAGCGGTAGTTGCGGTTGCGCGCCAGTAATCGAGTGAAGTCCGACATCAGGCGCGGCGCAAGAGCTTGGCGATGAGAATGGCTTGGCCCAGATGACGCTGGGTGTGTTCGCAGACGTGGACGATTAGTCCGAGAACGGTGGTGGGCAGATGGCTGCGCCCGACGACGCGGGGAGCATAGAGTGATTCCGGGCTGACTTGGATGAGTAACTGCTCGGAGGCGTGGAGTTGTTTGTGGATTAGTGCGAGTAAGTCAGATAACCCGGAATCGGAGTTATGCTCAGCTTGCAAGAATTCTAACTGAGCAAGAGATAGCTGGCGGCCGGCGAGATAAGTGGTTAAGCGGTCGACGCTGCCGGCGATGTGTTTCAGGTGATAGCCGAGGGAATGCTTGCCGGCCATGGCGGACCAGAGCTGGTCACGTGAAATTTCAGCCGTATGTTTTGCAAGGTCTTCCCGCACCTGCTGAAAGCTGAAGAACGCCGGCATGACATGCGCGGGAACGTTGTGCAAGGGGCCGCGAAGCCAGGGTTCACTTTCCACTGGATGAGTTACCGCATGTTTCCGGTGTGTCCCAGCGAGTAACGGCCGGGCTGCGGATAGACGCACAAGCCGTGCGGCTGGTCGCCCACCTTGATGCGGGCGCGCAGAGCGCCGGTCTCGGTGTTGAAGACATAGACTTCCTTGTTATAGCGGCCTGACAGCCACAGGGACTTTCCATCGGCGGAAACGTCGCCCATGTCGGGGCTGCCGCCGCCGGGAATGTGCCACATTTTGGCGACCTGGTTGGTGCTGACATCGACCAGCGAGATAGAGCCTTCGCCGCGGTTTGAGACATAGGCGTACTTGGCGTCGCGGCTGAAGTAGACGCCGTGCGCGCCCTTGCCGGTGGGGATGAATTGGACTTCCTTGAAGGAGTTTGGCTCAATGACATGGACGCCGTTGCTCATCATGTCGGCCACATAGAACAGCTTGCCGTTGGGGATGGTGCGGCAATCCTGCGGCATTCCGCCGGCGGGCGAGAGCTTCAAATGGGCCAGCACTTTTTGCGCGGCGATGTCGACCTTGATCAGCTCATTGGAAAATTCGCAGGTGGCGATCATGATGCGGCCGTCGGGCGTGAAGTCGGCATGGTTGACGCCTTTGCAATTGACGGGCACGCGGTTGACAATTTTCATGGTCTGGGCGTCGCGGAAGTCCAGGCGCATGTCGCGCTCGGCCATGATGATGGCGTATTTGCCGTCGGGGGTGTAGTACATGTTGTAGGGATCGTCGATGTGCATGCTGGGCCCCTGCTTGCCGGTCATGGGATCGATTTCAGTTAGCTGGTCGCCCAGATCCTGCGCCACCCAGAGCTTCTTCAGATCCCAGGAGGGAATGACATGCTGGGGCTCGAGCAAGCCTTTGGTGTGCTTGGGCAGGGCGAAGTGGCCGATGATTTTGTAAGTGACGGGATCGATGATGTCGACGGTGTCGCCCTTGCAGTTGGGCACGTAGACGCGGCTGGGCATGCCTTTGACGGCGGGCGCGAAATTGCCGGGAACGGCGGCGGAATAAATGTTTTTTGGGTCCAGCAGGGGCGGCATTCCGGGCAGGGTGTCACTGACGAAGGCTGGAAGGGCGAATGCGGCAGCAGCGCACAACAGAGCCGCGCACGGCCGAAGTTTGAATCTCATAGCTCACCTAGTACTGTATCGCGCGGGCTCAAGTACAATGCAATTTAGAAATGCCAGCGAGAGTGGAAGACGAATCGGAAATTTTATTAGGCAACAAGCAATTGCTTTTGGTATTTGCGCTGGTGGCGGTTTTGCTGGCGGTGGCGTTTGGCGCGGGGTACATGCTGGGCAAGAGTTCGGGCGACAAGAAGAATGCCGAGTCGGCGCAGGTTGCCGCGCCGCCAGCGGATGCCAGCGGCGGGCCGATTACGCAGAAGATCACGCCGGATGATGCGCAGCCGGTGAAGGCAGATGCGCCGCCGGTGATGGAGACGCCGGCTCCGGTGGAGGTGACGCCGGAGAAGCCGGAGAAGATTCTGGGTGCGCCTTCGGTTTCGAGCGGGATGCCGAGGCATGGCGAGAATTATGTCCAGGTGGAGGCGGTGGTGCGGAAGGTGGCGGATGCCACGGTTGATGTTTTGCGGCAGCATGGATTTGCGGCTCGGGTAGCTCCTGCGCCGGGGAATGGCGGGATTTTTCGGGTTTTGGTTGGCCCGGCGAAGGATGCGGGGGATCTTCGGAGCACGGAAGATAGGCTGCGCAAGATTGGGTACACGAAGTGTTTTGTGCAGCATTATTGATGGGCACAAGAAGCGTTGACAGGAAATGCGGGGACAGTCAGCCCGTTACACTGGTTTTCAAAACCAGTGTAACGGGCTGACTGTCCCCGCATTTCTTACCCCCCGCATTTCTTACCCCGCATTTCTTACCAGGTGACGGGGAGGCCTTTTTCGAGGGTCCAGACTTTGATGGCGTCTTTGTCCAGCAGGGCTTCCAGGTCTTCGGGCTTGCCGGCGAGGGCGGGGAAGGTTCCGTAGTGCATGGGGATCACCTGTTTCACTTTCAGCAGGCGCGCGGCATAGGCGGCTTCGTTCGGTCCCATGGTGTAGTGGTCGCCGATGGGCAGGATGGCGAGCTCTGGCTGATAGAGGTCGGCATAGATTCCCATCTCTGAAAAGACGGCGGTGTCGCCCGCGAAGTATGCTTTGCGCCCGTCCTGGAACGTCAAGATGAAGCCGGCTGCTTCGCCGGCATAAATGGTTTTGTCGCCATCCTGGATGGAGCTGCTGTGCAGGGCGTGCGTCATGGTGAGCTTCACAAAGCCCAGGTCGACCGTGCCTCCCTTATTCATGCCGATGGTGTTTGGCGCGCCTTTGGACTCAAAGTACGAAGCCACTTCCACCATGGCGACGATTTTGGGCTCAAACTCTTTTGAAAGGGGCAAGACATCGTTGACGTGATCCATGTGCCCGTGGGAGAGCGCGATGGCATCCACGCGGGCCAGTTTGTGTGACGGAGGGTAGACGGGGTTGCCGGTGATCCAGGGATCGAGAACCAGCACTTGTCCCGATTCAAATTCAAGCGCAAATGTCGCGTGGCCGAGCCAGGTGATTTTTGTCATAGCAATTCAGATTTTAGATGCTCTGAATTGCAGTGTGGCTACGAAGATGCGGCTTTTCCGCGCGCCCTGGGCGGCGTTCCGCTGACGGAGGCGGGCTTGCGCGGCGGATTCAGCAACCGCTTGGTGTGGCGCAAGAGGTTGGCCACTTCATTGGCGCTTTTTTGCACAACGACATCCGCGCCTGTGGATTCGGGACGAAGACCCAGCTTTTCGGCAAAACCGCTGAGCAGAATAATGGGCTTTGCAAAATTGCCGGCGCGCAGATGGCGAATCAATTCCAGGCCGTCCATCGGCTCCATCTTGAAATCTGTGACCACTAAATCAAACTGATGCTCCTTGACGAGATTCAGCGCATCCGCGCCGCAGCCGGCGGAGATTACCTGATAGCCCAATTCTTCCAGAACTGAACGCCGCGCTAAAACACCGTCACGATTGTCATCCACCATCAAAATTAATGCGTGACTTGACGCGCGAAATGAAGAGACCGATCGCATTCGAACCTTGGCAAAGTTAGCAGACGATGACAGAGCGTGTCAACGCTCCGCTATCCGGCTCAAACTGAAACAGATCGAGTTCTTGACAGAGTTTTGAGAATTTGGTTTGGGGCGGGGGAAAACTTTTATTCCACTTCCCTGGGCGCCTTGTAACCGGCCTTGGCCAGCACCACGTACTTAATAGGCTTGTGCTTTTCGTTTTCAATGCGCAGGGGCATATTGTTTTCGGGGTTGATGAGTTCCACCTTGATGCGGCGGAATTTGCCGTCTTTGGCGACGTTGGTGGGGTGATAAGTCAGCGCATATTGTTCGCGCAACGATGCTTCTATCTGGCGGAAAACATCGGGATATTCGCCGGTGAAGCGCGGGAAGAAGCTGAGGCCGCCGGTTTCTTTGGAGAAAGTGCGCATTTCGTTGTCGGCCTGGAGGAAATCCATTTCCGCGCCGCCGCCGCCGCGCGCGTCGGCCATCATGCGGGCAATCTGCAGCGTGCTGATTGTGTAGATTGGCACTCCTGATTCCTGCAGCGATTTTCTGGCCTTATCGAAAGTAAGCTTACTGAACGTGTCGAGGCCAGTACCAATCAGCAGGATGGCTTTGCGGCCTTCGATGCCGGACATGCGGTCGGCCATGTCGGTGAGGGCGTCGAACACATTGGATTCGCTGAAGCCGGGGATGCGCAACTGGGCCATGGCTTCTTCGGCGTGGCGCTTGTCGGTGGAGAAATCGGAAAGGATGGTGGTGCGCAGGTCGTATTCGGCGACGGCGACGGCGTCGTCGGGCTTGAGGGTTTGCAGGAAGCCGTAAGAGGCCATCAGGGTTTCGCGCCAGCCCTGGCTCCAATAGCGCTGGAAGCGGCCGCTGAATTCAATGACCATGCAGATGGTCATGGGCGCTTCGCCCTGGCCGAAGTTGACAATTTCCTGGGGCACGCCGTCTTCGAAAATGCGGAATTTGTCTTTGGTGAGGGTGGGGATGAAATGGTTGTGGTCATCCATGACGGACACGTCGACGCTCACGGTGGTGGCGGTGGAACGGTAGGTGGGATTATCGGCGTTGGGCACCGAGGGTTTTTTGTATTCGGAGGGGATGGCTGGCTGGTCGGCGGGGGTGGCGGAATCGTCGGTGGTTTTCTTTTTTGGCTTGGCCACCGTTTCGCCGTTTTGCGGCTGCGGGCTTTCCTGGGCGCGAAGGGGCGGCAGCGCGCCCGTGGTCAGGAAAAAGAGCGCCAGGGCGGCGAAGGAGAGTTGTGATTTCATACCGATGGACAACATTATCCTCAAGCTTATACAAGCAGACGCGAGGGGATGGTGTTTGGTAAACGAATTCTTAGTGAATGGTCCGGTCGCGGCGGGAATCGTTTTTGCGCAGGTAGACGGCGAATTTCTTTTTGGCGCGGCGGAGTTTCCAGTCTTTGTAGCTGTCGGCGGCGAGCAAGTTGCCGCGGGCGTAAAGGCGCTTGCCGCGCAGAATGAGAAAGCCGGTGAGCATGGCGCTGACATGCGCCAGCAGGGCGGGCACGCTGAACAGGGACTGCAAAATGACGACGCCCGCGATGATCATGACGAAGTATTTGGACTTCATGGGGATCAGGAAGCCAAACAAGAGCGAGTTGTCCGGGAACATGACGGCGTAGCCCACCAGGAGCCCGAGAATGGCCTCCGATGCGCCAAGGGCGAGAAAGCCGGGACGGCCCCAGAAAAGGGAGGCGAGCGTGGCGATGAGGGCGGCGATGCCGCCGCAGAGGAAGTAAAAGCGCAGGAAGCGCGCCGTTCCCCAAGTGCGCTCCAGTTCTGCGCCGAACATCCAGAGCGAGAGCATGTTCCAGAGCAGTTGCATGATTCCGGCGTTGAGAAACATGTAAGTGACTAACTGCCAGACAGTGAAATTGCGGAGGACGCTATAGGGATTCAGGAATAACGCAGCCAGCGGCGCGGCGGCGTTAGCGCTGGCCAGAAGCAAGTAGCCAACTGACACAGCGCTTGTGATGATGAGCAGCCACTTGGTGCCGGCGGGAAAGCGACTGGAGGGGACGTATCGATTCGCGTAGGGCCGTGAACTCAGTGCCATCGGACAGGATTGACCTCAACCAGAGGATATCAATAATTTGACTTGGCGCGACCTTAATCGGCCTGGGTGTGCTTCTTCAAGATAGCGGCGGCGGTGTTGACCAGCACAGCCATGCCCATCCAAATAATCCAATTGGATAATGCGCCGGAGGTGAAGATAAAGCTGTCGGTCCAGCCGAGGTTAAAGGCCAGCGCCCAGGCGGCGAAGGCGTAGGCTGAAAAGACCGCCGGTCCCATCAGCACGGCGACCAAAACTCCAAATTGCTGGGCGGTGTCGGCAGCCCATACACCCGCCTGTGTTAGTCCGTGCATGGTGGCTTGGGTGGCGCTTGTCCACAAGGCCACAGTTTGGGCCAAAGCAGTTTGGGCCAATGCAGTCTGAGCCAATGCAGTCTGGCTCAGGGTGGTAGCCCGGGTGCCTTCCTGCTGAATCGTTATTGCTGTCACGCGAGGTTCAATCATTTCCGAAGACCCTTTTTTCCTGTACTTGGTTGATGCACTTTGAGCACCGAAAGTTTTGCGGCGCCATTCACTATTCGTCTTGACTACCGGTTAATAGAGACAATCAGCGCCTACCAACGATCACGGTGGGTAAACTACCGAATTCAGTAACTAGAAATGGAAATTGAAAGCGTTATTCCGAGGCGGCCGCTAATTCATGCAGCTTCTCGGTACGAAGCTCATCGGCTTCTCGTGGCTGGCTTTTAAGCAATTCGGCAAATGCGTCAATTAGCTTTGCAAATAACCATGCCAGTCCTGCCAGGAATAGCCAGGAAGTCCTTTGGCCCAGAAAACCCTGGGAAAAGGGGAACGCCGGAGAGTCACCCAGGTCGGAAGCTGCCTTCCAACAGAACGCTGTGAAGGCAGCCAGGCCCAGCGTTACAAAAATCATGGAGAAGAAGAGTGCCAGAGCGGCGTCGGCACCGGAGGCGGGTCTGATGACCCGAATTTTGCGGGACAAAGGTTTTTGGAAAGCTTGACGGGAAGGGCGGATGCGTAAGATCACCGAGGATGCCCGTAACCAGTCTAACGCGCGATTGGGCTTGTTCAAATAGGCAAGAGGGTGCTTTATATACTTTCTGCAAGCAGAGATTCAAAAAGGAAACGAAATGAAGAAGATTAAGACCGCCATAGTGGGAACCGGATTTATGGGCAAAGTTCACGCCGAGAATGTTCGGCGGCTGGGAAACGTGGAGATTGCCGCAGTGGTGGGGAGCCGTCCGGAGACAGCGCGGAAATTTGCCGATTCGATTGGCGTGGCGTTCGCCACCAGCGACCTGGGTGAAGTTCTGGCCGACAAAGAGATTGACGCGGTGCATATCTGCACTCCCAACGTGGACCATTTCCCGATGTCGCTGGCGGCGATTGAGGCGGGCAAAGCGGTGCTGTGTGAAAAGCCAATGACAATGACTGTCAGTGAGGCGCGCCAGCTTGTTGACGCGGCGAAAGAGAAAAATATTGTCAATGGTGTGCAGCATAATTTGCGTTACTATCCCAACGTGCAGCAGATCCGCCAAATGATAAAGGCGGGCGAGCTCGGCGAAATTCTCGTGGTTCAGGGAACTTATTCGCAAGACTGGCTGCTTTACGATACGGACTGGAACTGGCGGCTGGATGCGAAGTCGAATGGAAAGCTGCGCGTGATGGGCGATATCGGGTCGCATTGGATGGACATGATTCAGCATTTGACCGGCCAATCGATCACGGCGGTTTGCGCGGAGCTTTCGATCTTTCACAAGACGCGGAAGCGGCCGAAGGGATCGGTGGAGACCTTTTCGGGAAAAAAACTGGCACCGGCCGACTACGAATCGTTCCCAATTGAAACAGAGGACTTCGGCATGGTGATGCTGCATCTGGGGGAACGGACGCGCGGGTCATTCACGGTGAACCAGATGGCGGCGGGCTGCAAGAACCGTTTTGAGTTCCAGATTTTCGGCACGCAAGCGAGCGTGGCGTGGAACCAGGAGCAGCCGGACACGCTTTGGATTGGGCACCGCAATGAGCCGAACCAGATCATCATCAAGGACGCGTCGCTGTTTTATCCGGCGGCGGGCGCTTTTGCCGATCTTCCGGGCGGGCACAGCGAAGGCTATGACGATTCGCACAAGCAGGTGTTCAAGCATTTTTATGCGCGCGTGGCGGACGCGAATGCGCCCATCGACTACCCGACTTTTGAAGACGGGCTGCACGGCATGATTCTGCTGGAGAAGGTGGCCGAGAGCGCGGAAAAGCGGATTTGGGTGGACGTGGACGCCTAAAGTGTGAGCTGGCGTACTGGTAAAATTCAGCCGTCCCCTGAATTTTCATGGCACCACGGCTCAATCGCACCGCAATTTTTCTGAACCTGGCGGCATTTCTGGGAGTGAGCGTATTCTGCGTCAGCACGGATGCGCCCATGATTCAGCAGGACATCCTGAAGCGCTGCCAGGACACCTTATTAATGCGTCGGGTTTCGATAAGAGGGCTGGCGGTGGATGGGCGCGACGTGCGGCTGAGCGGCGGGGCGCAAGAGCCGATAGTGAGTCCGGCGGTGGTTTCGGCGGTGCAGCATGTGGCGGGAGTCGGGACGGTGGAAACAGTCGTCCAAAAGGGCGGTTCCGCAAACGCGGGGCGGCCGAATTCAGCCGCCAGCCAGGCGCGGGCGGAAGATATTCAAAGAAAAATTGATGAAGTATTGGAGAATCAGGGTATATCTTTTAAGACTGACACCACGACGTTGACACGGGAAAGTGAACTGGCACTAGACAAAATTGCGACCTACCTGGCCGGCGCGCCTGGCATGCTGTGTGAGATTCGAGGCTACGACATCCAGACACCAGCCGGTCGCCAGAACTGGGTTTTAGCCTTGCAGCGGGCGCTGGCGGTGGAGGATTATCTGGAAGGGAAGGGAATTCCAGACTGGCAGCTATCGACACGCGCGTTTCATGCGGGAGAAATGGCGGGTGAGCGGCATGCCCTTCGTCCTCTGGACTTTCTCGTGCAAGAGAAAGAAGACGTGAGGACGAGGGAATAAATGGCCTACCTGGTTAGCCATATCGCCATTTGCCTGATTTTTGCCCAACTGCTGGGCCTGTTGCTGGGCTGGCTGCTGTGGGGGTATGCGGCGCGGCAGCGGGGCAAGGAAGTGCAAACGCTGCGCGAACGGCTGGCGGACATGCATTTTATGTCGGCGGCGCGCGCGACGATGGCGGCCGAGCCCCGGCTGGCGTTGCAGGAGGGGCCGGATGCGTTTTCCGGGCCTTTGCAAAGCGCGTTCAGCAGCGTGGAACTGCCCGAACGGCCGTCCGCGCGGCGCGCGTTTTTTGAAGAGGCGGCGGAAGGCGAGCCTGAGGTGGTGCGTCCGATATTGAGCGAGGCGCCTGTTAGCGCCAGTTCGATCAACACGCCGGCGATTTCGCCGCCGCCGATTTCGCCGGATCTGGAAGCGGAAGTGCGCGAGGCCAAGATTCAGCATCTGCAGCAGCAGGTGCGGGAACTGGAAGGGTTTCGGGACCGATTGCCGCTGCTGCAGGCTGACCTGAGCGACGCGATTGCGGGGCGGCGAGCGGCCGAAGCGCGGTTTCAGGAAGCGAAGAACGATTTTGAGGTGCGATCCAGCAGCCTGCTTTTGCAGATTCGGGATTTTGAAGCGGCGGCGGGGGAGTGGGACCGGCAGCGGGCGGAATTTGAGCGGGAAAAACTGCTGCAGCAGAAAGAACTGGAAGGCGTGAAGGCGACGCTGCGGGACCTGCAGAACAGCCAGCGTCCGCAGAGCGTGCATGCGCCTGATCCGGAACTGGCGGAGCTGCGCGAGCGCTGTCAGCGCCTGGCGAGGGAGCGCGAGACGCTGGCGGCGGAGGCGGCTTTCTGGAAACAGAGCGCTCCGGCGGGCGCGGGAAATTCGGCGCGGATGGCGGAACTGGAAGAGGCGCTGCGCGGGCGGGATGCGCAATTGTCGGAACAGGCGGCGCGGCTGGAATCGCTGTTGTGGCGCGTGGCGGAGCTGGAACCGTTTGCGGCGGAAGCTCCGCAAAAGGACGAGGTCTTGCGCAGGCAGGAATCGGAAATTGCGGGGCATGTGGCGATGCATGCCGAAAATGCCAGCCAGTTGCGCTTGCTGCGGGAGCAGTTGGAAGAGCTGCAGGCAACCACCATTCCGGGCGACGAGCTGAAAAAGATCATGGCCGAGCACCAGGCGGCGATGCAGGGCCTGGTGCTGGATCACCAGCAGCGGGTGAGCGAACTGGAGCATGCCATCTTCATGAAAGAAGAGGAGATGGCCGAGCATGTTGCGGCGCGCCACGAGCAGGCGGACCAACTGAATGGGCTGCAGGCGCGGGTGGCGGAACTGGAAGCGGCGGCGGGGCGGGCAGCGGCTTTAGAAGAGTCGCTGGCTGAGCGGGAAAGCGAGCACCGGGCGGAAGTGCAGCGCTTGTTGCGCGACCGTGAAGAGCAATTGGCGGCGGTCCGGTCTGATTTGCAGCAGGCGCACGCGGCTGCGCTGGAGGCGGCTGGGCAGCGCATAGAGGAGTTGGAACAAGCGCTGGCGGGCCGGGAGAATGAGCATCGGGAGCAATTGGCGGCGCTGCAGAACGAATTGCTGGGCTCGCACATGGAATCGCTGGATATTGCCAGCCAGCGCATAAACGCGCTGGAGAAATCGCTGTCGGATCGGGATATCGAAATTCGCGCGCTGCTGTCGGTGCATAGCGACACCCAGCGCGAAATGGAAGGCACGCGCCGGGAATTGGAGGCGCTGCGGGTGGAGGCGGAACGCCAGCGCGGCGAGAACGCCCAATGGCAGGAGCGGATGGCCGAACTGGAAGCAACGCTCAGCCGGCAGTCGGCGGAATTGCAGCAGCAGAAGGAACTGAACCACGACAAAGACGGCCAGCTTACGTTTCTGCATGAGCGGCTGGGGTCGGTGTCCAGCCGGCTGGCGGCGCACCAGCAGCGGCTGCTGCAACTGGAGCCGCTGGCGGCGCGCGCGCCGGAGATGGAGCAGCAACTGAAGACGCTGGAGACCAAGCACCACCACGAACTGACGCGGCTGAAGGTGAATTCCGCGCAGCGCATCCGGCGCTTCCGGCAAAGCATCAACACGCTTAAAACCTGAGTTCTTCAGGATTTCATATTGCTTCTTTATAGTGGGTAGATGCTGCGTTTCGCATTCGCCGTCTGCCTGCTGTTTTCCCTTTCCGCCCGGGGCCAGGATGAGCCTCGCATGAACCAGGTGCAAGTGCTGGGAAGCCACAACAGCTATCACACCGGCATTGATCCGGCGTTGTTCGCTTATCTGCGCGACAAGTACGGCAAGCGCATGGATGGGCTGGAATATTCGCATCTGCCGCTGGAGCGGCAACTGGACATGGGGCTGAGGGCGCTGGAAATCGACGTGGTCAGCGATCCGAAGGGGGGCTTGTATGCGCATCCGGCGGGATTGCAGATAGAGAAAGACAACAATCTGGCGGGGGCGCCCTATGATCCGGACGGGCTGATGCTGAAGCCGGGGCTGAAGGTGATTCATGTGCCGGATATCGATTTCCGGTCGAATGTTTACACGTTCCAGCAGGAACTGGCGATTTTAAAGGCGTGGTCGCGCGCGCATCCCAACCACCTGCCAATTCCCATCACCATGAACGCCAAAGACGATGGCCTGAAGCAGCCGGGATTTGTCACTCCGCTGCTGTTTGACAAGGCGGCTTTCGATGAGTGGGACCAGGAAATTCTGACTGGCCTGGGGCGTGATCTGGTGATTACGCCGGACGACGTTCGCGGCCAGTATAAGACGCTGGAGGAAGCTGTGCTGGCGCACGCGTGGCCGAAACTTTCCGGCGTGCGCGGGAAATTTTTCTTCGTGCTGGATGAGACGGGACGGAAGCTGGACACCTATGTGGAAGGGCATCCGTCGCTGCGCGGGCGCGTGATGTTTGTGAATCAGACGGAAGGGCATGCGGAAGCGGCGTTCCGCATTGTGAATGAAGCGCAGACGGATTGGGCGTATATTCAGTACCTGGTGCGGTCCGGCTATTATGTGCGGACGCGCGCCGATGCCGACACGGCCGAGGCGCGCAAGGGCGATTACAGCCGCTGGCGCGATGCCTTGCTTAGCGGGGCGCAGGTGATCAGCACGGATTATTATGTGGCGAATCCGAAGTTTGGCACGGGGTATGCGGTGAGTTTGCCGGCGCGCTGGAATAGTCTTTTGCTGCCTGTGGAGAGGCCTTTGCCGCCAGTGGAGTAGTTCACTGAAGCATCATCCTTGGGAGCCCATCATGGCAAACTGCTGGAGAAGTTGTTCCGGCCACCGCGCTGGCACTTGATCTACTCTCACTTGCCCCGTCCTGTTACGTCCCATTAAACAAAGTCGCTTATATTCGGGGACATCGCGCAAGCGTCAAGGAGCAATCGTTCCTTCATTTGCGCTCCACCAATTGGTCCAGAATTCCACCAGCTCTGCCTCTCGTTCGGGACCAACTGGTCCGAAAGCAAAGGCGGCAATCGTCTGCCCGCCACATCCACGGTTACGCTGGTTTCCGGCTCGAAGGGCTGGCTGGCGTTTATGCTCACGTCCGCGAACTTGGTGGCCCCTGTTGGCCAGGACATCTGGCGAATGCGGCCGTGGAGTCGGTTTCGAGTTGCTGGAGAAGCTGTTCCGGCGTGGGCTTCTTCTCACTGGTGGTGGGCACGGTTTTATTATCTCGAATTTGTTCGAAATTTCGGGGACGCTGGATTTATAGCGTCAATTGCTTTCCAGTTACGTCCGTTCACCGCGACCTGATGGTGCCGTGTATGGTCACCTCTGAGTGAGGTCATGGGTGAGGCTTCACAGCATCGCCCGAGCCCAAACGCCCCGAGCCAGGCACCGATCCCGTTTTGGATGCCGGGGTATTCGGCTGAATGGTTTGTGTGACGACAGGGCTTTGGTGCCGAACCGCCTCGAAGTTGAGGAAGTATTTATTCCAATTAGGTTCGTAGACCAATTGCCACGCATAGCCTACCTCAGTCGAGACTTTCCCAGTTGAGGCATCTGTCTCCAGCCCGACAATAACCCTTTCAAGGACCTGACCGACCGTCGGCGCTTCCCCGTCGGCGCTGCACGGATGGGTTAGCAAGGGTCCCATGGGAACGCTGCCCTCGGCGAGCTTCACCCCGTACTGTGTGCCTATCGCCGTAAAGAGATCGCTCAGCAGCTGCTGGCAGCTCTCGGACCTTGAACTCCATCTCGCTACCATCCGCGAAATGGGCGTGAACGGCTGCCGTTGTCCCCCTATCATTCGTGTGTCCTGTTCGATGTGAAGATACTTGCCTTCCGCGGCTACAGTAAATCTGCCTGGATTGCCGGACTCGTTGTAGTGGCTAACCATTTCTTTCAACATCGAGAGCGCCCTAATGAGGTCTGGCGGCGATTGTACCGCCTGGCCGGTTGGAAGCTGGTCTTCGTTTGTCGGAATGTCTGCCGGAACGCTGAAGGTGATTGGTCGCCATTTTGGCATTAGGTAGGTGATTCCATTGCTCGGGTGAAACTCGCTGCCGAGATCACTTATGGGATCAAGCGGCGCGTCCTCATAATTCACAGCTATTCCGTACCTCTGCCCAAGCTCCGCCGCCAAGTTCATCAAGGGACGGGGCCCGTTGTACGCGATCTCTTCGCTTGGAGCGACCGTTGACAAGAGAAGATTTGCCGCTAGTAGGCAAAATAGAGTGCGTATTATCATAAAATTCCATCCTTTGGTTAGTGTTAGAAGTGGAAAGCACGAGTTACACTTGCATTCCCGCGCGTCACTGTAATGTTCGTGGGTGTGACGGAAAATTTAAGAGTATTGTCGCCGCTGTTAATGCTTCCATACGCTTCGTTTCCGGTACTTGTTTCCTCGTTTATCTTCATGATCTGCGGGTAAGTGACCTGGCAACCGGCTGGACTTAAACCTGAAAACGCCTGAATATAGGCGACTTGATCTGCCGACAGGCCAACCAGATCGGGCCCGTAGCTCCCGTTCTGCCCGTCGTTTTGAACATTCCAAGCTGAGCCACTTTTCAGAGTTAGTAGCTTGGGCCAAGGAGCCCCCTGGTATGTGCATGAGTCACTCCCCTGAGCTGTGGTTCCGGCAGTTTCTATCACCGTCCGGCCACCGAAATTGTATCCGCTGGCAGACGAGAGCTTCATACTAAATTGCGCTGTCGTCACCGCGCCGTATTGGTCTAGCCAGTCTGAGCTAGAACTTGTTGCCGCCGTGCTTTCGCCGTTCGGGATGCGTTCGGAAACAGTAAGCGTATTCGAGCCTGAGGCCTCAACCATGCCTGGGGGAGAACTAACAATGTGGGGGCCTGCCTGAAAGCTGCCGCTTCCTAGCCCGCAGGACCCAGCATTAAGCTTACCTGTGACAATTTGGTCAAACGGAGTGGACAAGCAAGAGGTCGGAGAGGCGCCGTTCCCAGTTAACGTATACTCTTGATTCGCCGCATTGTAATTGCCCTCCGCAGCCCAGGTAATTTGATTTCCGCAGGAATCCTGGGCCGTCGCGGTGCCTGATATGGTCCCACCACTGTTTTGGATAGACCATGTGAGGTTGCTGTAGGGTGCCGCCGCGTCCGTCCATGTGCCGGTCATAGAGCTGCAGTTGACGGCGGCTGGCTGGCTAGGATTCGTGCCGCTGGTGACATTGAAGAACGCAGTAGCGGATTCGCTGCATGCCACGTTATTAGCTAAGGGCACCACCTTATATTCGCCGAGTAGACCGCCGGTGTTAAGGGTTGCCTGATAAGTCGTCGATTTGCCGACCTGAGTCGCAGTCAGAGAGTTTGAATACGCATTTGTTATCGCCCCGGTTATCGCGAAAGTTACGGTTGCAGATGCCGCCGAGGATAGGGTTACGGAAACGACCTGGGACGTTCCCGCTGTTATGGGACTGGCAATATTCGTCGCACTGGCGCAAAGCGGCAAGGGAACGTCCTGGAACGGGCCCGGGGATTGGTTTCCACTCACGTTCCCGAGGCTTTGGGAGGGCGGGCTGAACGTATAGCCGGAAAGCGAAGGGGTAACGGTGTAGTTCCCTCCATCCGCCACTAAGAATGCATATTCGCCAATAATGCCTGCGACAGTCGCGGTGGTTGTTGTTTGCGACACGGTCGCCCCTGATGCGGTCGTTCCGCTTAATGTGACGGTCACGCCATTGAGCCCCGCGCCGCCGTTCGTAACTTGCCCGCTGATAATAAAGGCAACCGAAACATGCATCCCCGATTGTGAGGACGCCATCAGGTTCGCATCCGCAAAGTGCGTTCCAACCCAGTACATTTCGTGAATCGTTTGGAATGGGTCGTCGTAGTAGACATTCGCGCTGCCGTCGACGGCTACGCCGCCTCCCGGCACCACAACACTTCCCGATTGCGTGGATGCCATTAAATTCGCGTCCACCCACTGGCCGCCAGTGATATACATCTTGTGGACGGTCTTGCTGGTGTCCACATAGTAAACGCTGCCCGCTACATCCACGGTTACGCTGGTTTCCGGCTCCACGGGCTGGCTGGCGTTTATGCTCACGTCCGCGAATTTGGTGGCCCCTGTTGGCCAGGACATCTGGCGAATTGCCTGCGCCGCCGAGACATAGTAGATGTTGTAGCCGGCATCGACGGTGACCTGGCTCCAAGGCTGCACCGTCAGACCGGACTGTGAGGAAGCCATTAAAT
>Ga0116230_10000368_pt1 | contig 38928 bp, 17 predicted proteins | sample S1TSphfallax_3_FD_88678 | JGI IMG/M metagenome (GOLD analysis project Ga0116230, IMG submission 88678) | Host-associated microbial communities from peat moss isolated from Minnesota, USA - S1T2_Fd - Sphagnum fallax MG | ecosystem: Host-associated > Plants > Peat moss > Unclassified | place... | reverse complement strand
TTGTACTAATATTTCCCTTTTCACACACCTGTTGTGTATTGTATTGAGTACCAGCTTGGTATTGGTATTGAATCAATTTTGATACATTCATCTCAGCCAGGTCCTAGTATTGGCCCCAATGATTTTCCCTGGTGAGGTAGGTATAAACCAGTGTTGCCCAGATATATCAAAAATTCTGGATATGAAACCTGGATAGTACCTGGATATGCATATAGTCATATCCAGAATTTGATTTTTTTCAAAAATTCATCTTTATACATATCCAGCATAAAACGGTCATGCAATAACCAGTGCTCATCCAAATTTGGGCAAGAATTGTTTGTACCAATATGCACATTTGGGCACTCATGGATGGATATGCCCGAATATGCATAATATGAATATGCATATGCATATCTGACGCATAACAAGTACATTTTGGCATATGATTGGTTAGGGATTAGGGTTAGGGTTAGATTGAGATGGAGCTCGCAGCATTTAGGGTTTAGTGATCCAACTTGATCATCCTTGTGTGGCTTGTCATCTAATGCTCCCAAGGTTGAGGTAGCATGATCCTTGATTTAACCAACCTTTTCTTTTGTAGCTTGAGTTGTTTCAACTAGCTTCTAAGCAGCAGTGTCCTTTGCTTCACTTGCCTTGTCCTTTGTTACTCTTTATGAGGTTGAAGGTTTCAAGTTGAAAGTGTGAGGTTGAAGTTCAAAGATTTGAAGTCTAAGGTCACTATGTCAGGTTAGAGGTCTAATGAAGTTGAAGGTATGAGCTTTAAGCATTTAAGTGCTCTCTTTGTGAGGTTTGAGATTTAAAATTAGAGCGTTCTTTTCTTTGGCTTTGTTGTTTTGTTTAGTTTGCAGTTATTTTCTAGAGTAACTGTACGTAGTAGTGGCAACACTGGATTTGTACGAGGATTTTGTGCCCTAGAGCCAAAGTTCCTGCATTTTGAAGTGTAAACATGATGATGATGATCAAGTTTTTTTTTATGCAAAGGTTGAAGTTGGGTTCAAGTTCTTTGTGGAGAGACATATCTTGCATGTGCAACTAGTTAAAGCCACCCAACCTTATCAAGGTAAGTATCCATCCATCCCATTTCCTACCCCCCCAAAAAAGGACCCACATCCTCCCTCTTTCCTTCTCTTTGTGTGATCTTCTCCTACAAAAAATGCCTATTCAACAATACCTTTGCATATGTTCAAAAGCTAACTGACCTTTCAAATTTCTCTGGCATTTATAATTGGTAAAACATTATGTTGTTGTGGACTCTTTCAACACCCTCATCAGTTGTTTCATCGTGCCTAAAGGTTATATAACATATTAGGATCCCTTGATGTTACGTGACTTAGTTCGTTGGAGTTCATATCATCTCTTACATACCAACAAACTTCTTTTTTTTTGGAAATGTTTGACAATGTTCACAACACATTTGTGCCTTAGCTTTTTTTCTCCTTCCAAGTTCATGGGCAATTGGGAATGCATGATTGATACATGTTGTTGTCTACTTCTATAATGTGTAATAAATATAAGCTACCTTGACCTTTGATGTCTAGTGTCAACAATTTCTTACAGTAGGTGCATGCAAGCTTACAATATTGAATTGACCATTAATATTATTGCATTTTGGAAAGGGGTTTGTATTGTTTTTGCATGTTTTCAATTTCTTTTTGTAACTTTGGTCCTTTAGCTTGGGCTTGTTGCTTGTTACATCTAGGACATGAATTAAAAATGCTAGATGGAAAATGCCTCTTCTTTTGATGATGCATAGTTAAGAAGCACCAAAGAGGTGCAAAAAGTCTATTTGGGATAATGTGGATTTTCGAAGGAGATGGTAAAAAAGCTCGATGTAGTTAAAACATTCTTTTGAATCTTAACAATTTCTAATCTCCTAACCTTTGATCCATCATTAGTGGGATTGAATTCAAACCTTGTTATATTGTTATATATGACATTTTATCCCTCTACCAAAAGGCATAACCACTCCCACCCTCTAGGAATGGGAAGGCTTTTGAACTTTGTTATAATTCTTCTTGCAGTAAATCAAGATGATCCAAACTTAGATGAAATGGGCAGCTAAACTACTATTCGTTGGATTTTTACTTATTTGTTTCCCATGATGTGAAGCTTGGAAACAACAATAAAGGAACCTTGGTTTTTTTATCCTTGTTTATTTTATGTCTATTTCCTTTTATTGCTCGTTTTGTTATGTGGTATGACACCATCTACACATAAAAACATCATGATGATCCATTGTGTGCCACATAACACTATAACTACACATACTCCATGTCATCTTCACATATTGGAATGGTCTGTGTGCTTCTAGTTACATTTCTTTGTAAAATCTATTCTAAAGTTCTTATGAAGAATTGAACTAAAATGTGTGTACTTGACAATGTGTGATATGTGAGTGAGATTTGCTCTTGGTTAAATTAATAAAGAGAATGAAGTTTGTGTCTTCACAAAGATGTGGAATGAGCCAAGAATGTGAGGTTGAAACTTGAAACCCTCACATATTCAATGAAGACACAAAGAAATGGAGGTAGCCAATTAAAATAAAGGTGGGAAGTGAGTAGTGATGAGAAGGTATAACTGAAAATCTTTGTAGTATGGGTTTAAAATGATGTAGAAATTAGGAACATATAGGGCAATCTATGGATCTTGAAAGGATGGTGAATGGTGAAAATATGCACTTTTTGAGTTACTTCATCTTTCATGATAGTTATTCAATTCTATGTTCATCTCAGTCCATTGGAATAAATTTCAAAACTAGAAATGTTAATTTGCATTGTAAGAGATGGTGTATTTTTTTTATGCATCAATGAGTATAATTGGGTGGCTTCATCCCTATTTTAGGTCAACCCAACATGGTTTGAACTTCAAATATAATAAGGTTTTGTAAAGTTAGGAGTGGGTTGGATAGAAATCAACCAAACAATGACTATATATGGCTTTTTGAAATTTCGTTTTTAATGTTAAGTTGTTTTCAAATGTACATGCCAATTTGATTTCATGTTTCCAATGTGTCAACAGTTTAATCATGACTATTATATTTGGATGGAGTAATTTTTTTTGTCACAATGTGCAGATTCCTAGAAATTGATTCAATACATTTGAATATGCTAAACATTCACTTCCTTCTTGTAAATATGCCAATTATGGGGGACAAGGTTAAGCTCAACTTCTACCATAGTGATTTGTCTTGCATTAGTTGACATTTGCCAATGACAATTAGAGGTTTTATATTTGGTATATTGCATCATAAATCAAAGCAGTGTTTATTTTATTTTTTCTCATGTGGAGGCAAGGTTTTGAAATATGGCTATCAACTTGAAAAGCTTAATTATGTTTTCATATGTTTTTATGTTCAATTTGGAGATGATGTTTTAATTCTAATAGATGAACCCCATGGATCAATATGGATCAATTGAAGCACGATTAAATAGGAAACCCATCCTGATTTCCAATTTGTGAAATGCTACAAGGTATATGTGATACTTGTCTCTAGTTTAAGGATCCTAACATATTACATTCCAGGTTGTTAACATATCAGAAATAACAATAGTTATTTTATTATTTCATTTAGTTAAAAGAAATCTTGGCAGTGTTCTGTAATGATAATAGCTTGACCAATAATGAACATGAACTTTGTGTTCTAGACGCATATTTTTCCAAATATTATCATTCATGGGAATTGTTCTAAATTATTTGGTTCATGGTTATTTCAACATATTGAGTGAGTTCTGTTGGCAATTTGTAGAAACTAGTGGTTGGGTTAAGACCTGCACAATTTTTTCAAATTCCATCACTGTCATGGTTTTCTATGAACATTTGTTTTTCTATCCTAGCAACTATAATATATCTCCACATAACATTTTTGACATCTTTTGAGTGTTTTCTTTTGGTTTTATATGTCATCCATCATTCCTCCAAATATTTGTGACCTTGTTTAAAGTACCATATACAAAAGGATGTTTGCCAGTCATTTCTTGGATTTCTAATTTAGGTTTCAACATTTTCTTCCCATTTTCCCTACTTCAGATTCTTTTGTGGATTGGTTTTCTTTACAAAGAATAATAATGTCATCGCCAAGGAACAATGATTATTGGCTTGTGAATACGATGGAATTTTTTTTGTTGTTTTTAGGGTTTCTTTGGGCTTTAATTTGTAGACAACAATGAATGTTGTAATATGTAACAAATTATTCATTGGTTGTGCTATTGATTAATGAATTTGGTTGTTGTTGTTGGGTTTATTTTGGTTTTACAAATAATAAACAATGTCACAAAGCCAATGATGATTTCTTCAACTTGAAATGTTGATTGAATATGTTTCTTTTCTTTTCTTTTTTGTGTTATTTTTTGTTGTTTTGTAGAGAACAATGTCACAAAGTAGCCTTTTCAATTACCTAAACAACTAGCATGATCTTTTAAATCAGGCCCAACACGCAATTCTTATCACCTAATTCATCTAGAATCTATTATTGATGGTTGATGCATTCATTGAAGCTATCTTCTAATTGGAGCGTTTGTAGCTTTGGTGGGGATTTTAGCAATTTGGTTTGCAGCAACACCTTTACATTAACCATTAATAAGGTAAGTCTTTTAGACTTCATGTTTCTTCGATTTGTTTGTTGTACATATTTAGTTTTAATCTGTACATGTGTCCATGAACCTCTTCCAATTAAATTGTGAGCTTCCATGCCTTGCCCTAAATGTTTTTTGTTTTTTTGCATATGTTGGTTTTTTAAAGTTAGGTTGGAATTTTGGTTTTATAGCAGTGAACGATGGTTGAAGATGATGATGTGTAATTGGTTGAGTCCATCAGTGGTATTGATGGAACACCACTAACATAAGATGTTCAGAGTGTGCATATGCATGGTTTTGTTGGTGTTAATTTTATTGATGTTGTTTCAAATCTTGTTGTTATTACTGCTACCTCAAATTTTATTATTGTTGCTTCAAATTCTACTAAAGTTCAGATGGAACAAATGACAACTACACAAGTGTAAGCTATAACTTGGAAACCACACAGTCAAACCTCAATGTGTTGGGGTTTTTTTTGTTGTAAATGACAACTTATTTGTGGATCTTGAAAAGTAGTAGATATTGTGGTGCATTATTTGTAGAATAGAACAAGTTGGTGTTCTTCATTTATGGCATCGTTTTACTTTATGAAAATGACCTATTAAATATGGTAAGATTAATGGGATCACTCCCATCAGAACCCATGTTGAATCTGCGCATCCAAAGTTGGTCGCTTGCAAAAAGTTTGCCAATATTGAAAAACTTATTGTTGTTGTTGCAAGTCATAGTTGATAGTCTAAGAAGAAGTAGTTTCGGCCATCTGGGTGTGTAATCACATCATTTTTTTTGGTTACAAACCTTTATAAGAAGTTTGATGAGGCACACCAACAGTTTCTTGAAGACCTAATCTTGTATATTTACAAGGGGTACATGCCCCTCTCCACTTGTGACAATATTTGGTTGAGGAGGTTGGTATTACGCCTTTGTCCACGTGCTTCTTGGGCTATGTTTGTAGAAAAAGTGCTGCTTGCAATGGTAAAAAAAACCATGCAATTACATTTGTTGCTAGAGCTTGCAATGGCAACAACATTGTCAGTTAGTTTTGATCTTTGGATGTCCAGAGGTGGTGTGGACACCTTTGCCTTGGTAATCAATTACTTGAATGAATTTTGGATGCCCTAGCATGTTACCATTGGTTTATTTTGAAGTTCATGAGACCATTGGGCTTTTTGTGGCTAGTCAGTTGTGTTCATTACTTGAAAAATATGATTTAATGCATTGTATGATTGCCTTTGTGAAAGATGAAGGCAACAACTTGATGTTTATGGCAATAACATTGCGTTCCATTATTGATTGTCATCCTTTGAAACTTCAATGAGTTTATAATGTACATGTTTTGGTCACATTATGTTTAAAGCTTGCCAATATGCTACTAATGATGAAAAGGCGACTATAGGTTTGAAACAAGTTAGTGTGAAGGCTACCTAGGGGAATTTACAAAGACAATCACATGGACAAAGAAGTCAAGAAGGGGAAGGCATGAATGGGAAAGGGCATGTGTTGAAAGGGGGTTGCGGTTTTGAAAACTTAAGACCCCGGTGAAGACAAGATTTCTAGTAAGGTAATCTGTTTGAAGAGGTGCTGGAATTCAAAGAAGCCATTCTTTTATGTTATGGGTGGTAGAAATCAATTGCTTTGCATCAAAGGGTTCTTAAGGTTGAGGTATGGGCAATTGTAGAAGCATTCACATTTGTTTTGAATCATGTTGTCATGAAGGCATTGGCTACTATATGATGCTTTTAATACATGTATCAATTTGACACTGACTTTGGAAGTTGAGGTTGGACAAGCTATTGATGTTTTTGATGCTTTGGATGCATTTGATGTTGAATTTATCAACTTTTAAAACAACATGCAAGTAAAAGTTGTTAAAGTCATTAAACCTTTTTTGAAATTTCTACAAGCCTATGATTCACATCAAGTGCACAATATGCTCACCCTTATGCTTGATCCTAGGTTCAAGTCTTTGAGGGTTGTGAAAAACTATGTGGGACATGGGGCTTGTATTCGTTTTGTTGCAGAGTATGATGCTAATACAATAATCCCTCTTCTAATGATAGTGTTTGAGGTATTAAACCCTACTGTCCAAACATGTGCAATAGAAGTTGTTGGATTTGTTCTTGGATTTGGTGACTCTATTGAAAAGGATAATAATATATTTGGTGTGGGCACATCTATGGAAGAGTCATCATGTACACTTGTTGTTGGGGAGCTGTCCTTGTTCAAGAATTTATTTATAACCCCTATTACATGTGTTGATCCCTTAGCTTCGTGGCGGATTCATGAAACCCAATTCCCAAATGTTAACTTCCTTACTAAACAAATATTGGGAATTCCAAGATCACAAATTGAAACTAAACATGTGTTTAGTCTTGTTGGTGTGTTGATAGCTTTGAAACGCTATAGGTTACAAGTGGATAATTTAGACGGATCATCACCATGATGAAGAATTGGCTTGACGATCCTTGTTTGAATTGTTCACAACATAAGGATTTGACATATTTTTTGAAAGTTGAATTTGTAATGGCTGAAGATAATTATGATTTGATTGAGGAATCAAATTATTTTGAGCAATTGGAGTTGGATAAGGATTAATTTGGCATTAGCAAGTTGAGCTAAAAAACTATTGTTGTTTTTGGGATTGCAAAACTTGAATAATAGTTTACACTTTGCACTTCATTTGAACTAACAATTTGGTCTTTTTATTCATGCAAAGGTTACTTGTGGAGCTCATCAACAATAAGCATGGCTTTTGTTTTGTTGGGTGTGTTTGTGGGTTGGGTGGGGTGTGTATAGGGTGTGGTTGGGGCAGGAAATTTATGCTGCGTTGGGCAGGGTTCTCTAAAGATCCAGGGTTCAACTCCCTGACAAGTTATTGGTTTTTTAAATCTACTGCTCTAGTGGGTTAGGTCTATGAATGGAAAATTAATTCCAAAAGTCGGGACATATTCCTAACATTTATACATATCCTGTGATTAGTGTGAGTTTGAAAACTAGAAAATAGATATCTGCCAAAATGAAAAATAAAATAAATATCTGTCCAATCAACTATATTCATTATTATTTTTTATTGTGCATATCCTTATGTTATAATTTTTTAAAGAATATTCCATATAGATAACCTAAGAAATGCCTCAAATCGTCATATATGGGCAACACTGGTATAAACTTAGTATTGAGATTGATATAAAACTAGTATGAGGTTGGTACTATCTCGGGCCACTACCAGTCTGGTACTTTTATTTAATGTTGCTATTACCTTACCTTAGGTGACACCAGATTGCTATATTCTTCCATACCATCATCATACATACAAATATTATATAAACCAGTTTGCCTCCTATATATTAGTGCAACATTAGTTATTAGTAATTATTGGTGTCGGCCACTTTTTGCTTTTGAGAAGAACCTCTGGTCCCAGTTTTGACATTAAAATATTTGTTGGCTTTGCCTACCAAGGCAAGGATATTATGTTTAGATTCATTGTAGAGTATAGTAGCTTAAGGGATTTTGGCCCCTAGGTAATAATAATAGGTCTATTTTTATATGAGGATTTTTGAAAGATGATATCTTTGGCTTGTGTTGAAACTTGAGATTAGCTATACAATTATAATATCTTGAAGGATTTTGGTTTCTTTTAGAGGATTTCTTTGAAGATTATTTTTTTGCATGGTGAAATATTTGAGCTTCCGTAATCCTCCTTTTGCCTTAAGATACTTTTTAATGTAAATGACAAGGCCACATTGTGGCACACCCCTTTTTTTGTTAAGTTCTTGGGGCGTAGGTTTGAGTTTAGTTTTTCAAATTTCTAAATTCATTGGTAATGGTTTTGGCACATTTTAAAAAGATTCAGAAACCTATAAGCCTAGTTCAAAAAGCCAGGTCCAGTACCAAGTACACCACACTCCCTAAGACTAGAGATTTTGTAAGTATATAGTTTTACAACAAGTGAAAATTGAAGGTTTGTACAGGTACAAAGTTATGCAATGAATTAAAACAATCAATTCCCTATAAACTTCGGCCTACTTGTCTGCATTTTGAAGAAATTCAGCTTGCTTGCTTAAAAAACATAAACTTGTGTTCTTTAGTGTTCAAGGTTCCAATTTCAATGATATTTTAGCTTGAATCCCTTGTTTTGGCACTTGTGCTGTGTTTTGGCCAAACATAGGACAAGAACCCCATAACCGACCTACATTATGGATAACTCTAATACACACGCACACACACACATATATATATTTAAAACCATAAAAAATTTCTAACAATCACATACTAGGTACAAGTTGAAAGGAATATTTGTGATCTATCCTTCTTAAGGAAATAAACAACACAGAAAAGAGGACAAGTTTTGTCCCTTTGATGGATATCAGATATTGCTTATTGGTTCCTAGGCAACGAGACATTCAGATCCTAACACAGATCTTCAAAAGAGAAGATTGGTGACCATATATACTCATCACAAACCAGTAGTAATTCCAGGCACTTATTCCAACACTAAAGAAGATAGAAAGTTAATGAGGTCCACAGGGAGCAAAAAAGAATACAAGTTTAGGTTTACACCCAGTAGGAAGGATGGATGCAAATACCCTTATCGCGAGAAACAATGAATGCTCAGCAATTGTTAGTGAGGTCCACCACCAAAGAGAAGATAACTAACTAGTGGCAAAAACTAAAAATGTTTTAATGAAGGCAAATTATTTGTCTCTCACATTGTCGTGTTTAAACTCATATGTAGTAAGGGTTATACGTCCTGCATATATGACACAGACACAATTATCAAGTGTTCATTTTGTGAGAAGGCCTGATTATGCAGTTAAGTTCCAAGCTAGAATCGGTTTTCAGTGATTCTTTCTTGTTCAAACATGGAATTGGTTTGGTGCGTCAGAGTTGTGGATTGTGTATTCTGTGCTGCTTGACGATTCTCCTGAAGACGCTCAAGTTCAGAAAGTCTGCTGGATAAAATCTGAATTGGAGCTCAGTCAGTTGATCCAGACTGTGTGAGCAAAAGAGCCATTGATTGAGAGTTTTCAAGCATCAAAGAAACCTTCTGACCAGGGTTGTTTTTTCTTCAATTTTGTGATGTAGCTGAAGTGGTGATCATCCCCTTAAGATGATTTAACCAGATTTTGCTACCTACTGGAACTTATCATTGAAAAAAAACCTTAAACCCTAAACCTGGGATTTTTTTTTCTAAATCTGATAAATTTGTGTCATTTTTCCCATGAAAAGTCCTTTGCGTAGGTAGATATCATATTTTTCAGGTTGAACTTTGGTGAAATTTCGCCCCAAAAAAAACACTGCTTGTGATTAATGTTGATTGGTTATGGAGAAAATAATTGGTTATCAAGAAGGGTACATAAATAGGTTATTGACAACTTATTTGTTGATTCATAAATTTGTTGAAAAATGATTAGAGAACCTATATGAATGATAATTAGCATCCAATTTAGAATCAGCCCATCTCTTATGAGTTGGGTATTGATTTGTCAAAGTCTACTAATCTATCTTTACTTTTGAAATTTTCATGACGGTAGGTTGCCAATCTTAAAGCCTTAAACCAACTTGTCACAAATTTGCAACTTTCCATTCCTTTTTATTCTTGAATATCACCACAAATAACAAATAATTGTTATGTCCACATAAGTTTTACACATTTTGACTAGAAGAATCAAAAGGAGAAAGTAGCCATAGCCCCCAAAAATGAAAACGATATATATATGATGTGGTTCTCAAGGTGAATATTTGAAAACCAACTCTTATGCATAATAGGTGGGATATTACTGATCCCCCATGTCATGAGAAATAACTATGTGACTAGGTAACTAAGGGAATTACTTTGACAAGGAGATCGATAATAGGTGAGTCTAATTTGTTTTTGAAAATTTTGATACTCATGTCTTGCATGGAAAATAAAAAGTTAAAAAAACCATTAAGACCCTACCCTTTATGGGGAAGAAGTAAGAACTGGCCAAGACTGGTTTTGACACTTGACTACAGATTTTTGAAAATCAAAGAACGAAACTGATATATAATCAGAGTTCTCAAAAATCAAAGAACTGATCATATAACCTTCTATATAACTACTGCTTCTTTTGTTGACATTGTCAAATATTGAAACTTTTCAAAAGACCCGAGGTTTTTAAAAATCTAATTCTTTTCAATACAAACCAAAACTAGACCTGAATCTGTGATTTCTTAAACTCAGATCAGAGGTTATTACCATTAAAGCAAAGAACCAATTAACCTCAGTTCCAAGATCTAATCAGTGTTAAGTGGGTACTCAGTTTGGGGGTTTACATTCTCAGATTCTGGTTTTGGTTAGTAACAACTGAGCCAGAATCAGGTCTGATTTTTGGAACTGAAACTGGGGTTTTGGTTTTTTCAAAGACCCTGAACCAAACTGGAATCAGATTCTTGGTTTTGTTAAGAACTGAAATTGGAACTGGATTTGAGAGTTTTGAGAGAAAAAGAAAAAGAAAAAGAAAAAAGTGAACCCAAGGCTAACCAGAGATTAACCAGTAGTTAACTGCTGGTTTTTGTCCAGGTTAACCAGAACTAGATTGAAACTCAGTCTCATTTTTAGAACTGGAACTAGGATTTGCTTTTCTGTAGAACTGGTCCTGGTATCAGACTGACATTTTGGTTTGCTGAAAAATTGAACCCAGGACTGAAATCCTTCTAATTTATTTTTTAGAACTAGAACCAGAGGTTCCTCATAAGAGTTAACAATTGCCCAACACTGGTCCTAACTTCACATAAGAAAGCCCTTCTAATTAATACGCCCCAAGGTGAACTAGCACCTACATTAGTACCTTCATCTTATTATAAGTCTTCTCAAAATAATACTTAATTGAGGAATTGTTAAACTTGGACTTAGGGACCATAATTTAGTCCAAGGCTGGGATATCTACGATGTTTAAAATTAACTCACAAAAATTTAGGGTTTGTACCATGGTATCAGTGCAGTTGATAGTTCACCCAAGGTCATCAATAGCTTCCCTACCACAAGCAATATTTTCCACTGCCCTTCAAATTTGGTTAGGGCTCCCCCATCGATTAGTGGCAAGTTTTCTTCATTGCATGTACACAACCCATTGACCCCATTTAAGGATCCATCTTTTGAGATATGCACATATTAGTGAACATATCGGGACACAAGATGTAGTGCAAGATGTCATTGGATCCATTGGTTGAGAAGTCAATTTTCAAGTGGTACATGACACAACTTCACATGTTTCTTTCATTCATGCAACAAACATCTTGTCGACAGAATCCTATCCAAAGACAAGTTCATACTTTAGTTGACAACATCATCATGGATCTCACACACACCAACCTTTTATCTCAAATGATTTCAATACGAGGGTTTGCAACTTGTAAGGTGGCCCAAATGAAAGAAAAGAATTACAAAACTGACACTCACAAAACCAATTCAGGCCCTTATAACAATAGAATTTTTTGGTTGTTCACAAAAACAAGTTGATGAATTTTTTGCATGCCTATGCCAGCAACACATTGGAGTTGAAAGCCCAGAGGGTGTATTTGTTTCCTTAGAATAAATTTGGGCAGCTTTAATTTTTAAAAAAAAAAGGGATTTCACAAATCCAAAGTGATAATGGGAGGATTGAGAAGTATTACTTAGCGCAACTAGCATGTACGTACATTGCCAGAAAAAAATGTTGCCCTATATGTTTGTTACTCAAAACAAATCATGAAGCAATCAGGGTTTGGCCAATTCCCACTCCTAGTGAGCCTGTCGTGGTGCCAAGGTGCAAGCCATGGGCAAGCTAGTAGCCGCAATCAGCCAAACCGTGCCCACTCTTTTGTTACATGTATCACAACATTGGCTTGCATTCCAGAATCGATGACAGCTCCTAATTAGGTCTACATAATTGGCACCCGATCTCAATTGTCCATTCAGCATAAGGATTAGTATATTAAAAGGAAGAATCCATCCCATCGCAGGGTTGCTTCAGCTGCAATACCTAACAGCTGTTAACTTGTACTTACCAATTAACTTGTATTATCATCAAGGGATCAACTGATGAAAGAGGCCATTTGTTTATGAAGAAGCTTGGTTGTGCCCTCCTGCCTGCAGATAAGAAGGTATAGAACTAATTAATAAAGAAGAAAAGCAATGAACTAAAAATAAAATTTGAGCAATCAAACATGGGGTTGGCCCACTACAGGGTCAGTTCTATCTCAGTGGATCCCCTTCTTGGGAACTTGGTGTAAATAAAAATTCATAACCCAAGAGGATTTTCAGAACTGGATTTGAATTAGTAACCAGGAGACTGAACAACAACCAATGATGTTCTAACTTCTCAGACTAATGAGAATTTTATACATGGTTTTTGTAAATTAAAATTTAAGTGTTTATTTGTTGGAAAATTCTCACTTCTTTTGCAAATAGAAATTTGAGGAAATATGGGGAAAAATATGATATTTTCCCTGTTAAATTGTGTTCCTTCAGCAAGAATTAAGGGAGGGCAGGAGGGGGAGGGGGTAGAAAATTTTGAGCTGAGTCAGATGAGATGGGGAAAATGTCTGTGTTTTTTAAAGGGGAGAAAGGGAAATAACAAGATTTTCTGACTGTTAAAATTGCAGATAAGATAAGTGATTTTTTTGGTGGCAAATTTTGTATTTGTGCCAAATTTTTTGGAAGAAAACTTGGAAAAACATGTCTGTTTTCAGCAAATATGTGTGTGAGATGTGTGTTTTCACCAAATATTCCTCACTAGTGTAGTGAAATTCAATATGAAAATAAAACAAGTATTAAAAAAACACTAGACGTAGTGCTGGGCTGTAAAGAGCATTTAAGGTTTGCAAAAATGTGTTGTGAAAGAATAAAAGGAGAGAAAGGGAGATAACAATATTATTAATTCTGATTATCAATTCTACAGATAGGAATCCATTGATTTTTTCAGTGATGAATTTTTGTTATTTTGTGGAAGACAAACCTGGACAAAAAAATTAACAAAATTATTTTGTAATTATAAAGATGTGTATACCTAATCTTCAGTGTAAATTGAGCTTTTCCAGTTTTAAAAAATTGCCATTATTGCAAATCCCAAAAAAATAAATTTAAGAGAATAAAGCGAATGAAAACACTGGATAATATTGGCCCCCTCGGCCCTGCAAGGGACAAAGTGTAAGAGAGAGATAAGAAATAAGATAGGGGCCAAGGTGAACCAGCACGTACACTGGTACCTTCTACTTACCATATTCACCAAGAGTGCTCAGAGCTTTTTTAGCCCTAGGAAATGCCAAATTTGAACTTGGATTACCCTCATTTAAATCTCGAGATGGGCTGTTTACCATGGTTAGAAGTAACCTAAAATAGATTGAATGGGTGAACAAGCACCCATGTTGGTACCATGGTAAAATTTTAAATCCATTCAAATTATTTCAAAGTATTAGAAATATCCTATCCACGGATTAAATCAGGGTCTCCGAGTTCAAATCTAACCATTTTGGGGCTTAATATGGTCATGAAAAGACCTAGCTCAAAAAAGTGAAAGTACCAAGGGAGGTGCTGGCTCACCCTGGCCAAAAACAATTAAGGCTTTTTACTTTTCACCATGCTACCCATGTAGGTGCTAATTCAACCAAGCCCCTAATAGGTGACCACAGTGGTTTTTTTGGTAACAAGTTTTGGCCATTTTGAGAAAAAAATTAAGGCTTATCAACATGGTCCAAAGGATTTTTGGAATTTAAAAAATAAAACTCGCCACATTTCTAGCTACAGATTTATGAAATCGTCATGTTTTAAAAGATTTGGGCAGATTTTTAGCTTTGTTCCTAACAAATAGCCATATTTAGATAGTAAGCTATAGTAGGTCGCCACTATATGGTAGGATTCTTAAATTTTTCTACTGTTTTATTTTTTGTCTTGTAGCCACATTTAGCTAAATCCACTTATGGCCACTTCGGGGTGCGACATGAGAGAACTGGGAAAAGAAAAAGAAAAAACACTGGGTGACCACACTAGTGGAGTCAGGTAGTAGCCAAAATGCGGGCTTGATGAACACAATTAGCCAAAAAAAAAAGAAAAAAAGCACATGACAGCCAATGAAACAAGGTCACAAGCAAGCAGTCAAGAGGCTCAAATATTTTATTTCCCTTTGGGGCGAGGGAGGGAGGGAAGGAGGGAGGTAGGGTTAAAAGTGAAGTGCTGATGAAGGCTGTTGGGGGGGGGGGAGGGGGCGGCGAGGCGAGTGAGCATCTGTGGCGTGGCTGGGGCTGTTCTGTCTCTTTTTTGGCGCCTTGCACCAATGCGCTACTCGCGCATTCAGCTTTTGCAGACACCTTTTCTCGCATGGGATATATGTTCCCTTGTTTCTAGCGTCCAGGATGCTCCCTTGCCTTGCCCTGCCCTCCACTGCACTGCACTAGTCTCGTTCCTTTGTTGCAAGAAGTGCTCACAACAACCCATTGTGGGTTGCCATAGACTCCACACCTCAACAAGCTCTGCTCTCCACAGAGAGAGCTTCCTGCACAAGCTGCGTTTTCTTTTCTAGGAGCAGATCAGCCGGAGTATAGCCAGGGGTAGCACTACGCATGCACGCAGTATTGATAACTAGCTAGCAAGCTAGTAGTGGAATTAGTACTAGTTCTAATCTAGAGCTTGGCTGTCCCGTAGATCTATCAGCTTTGGATAGAATAAAATTCTTTGAGCTTGATTAGACCCAGGTATTAGTTCCGTTAATATTATACTAGAAACTACTTGAAGCAGCTGGGTGTGCAGCTAGGCCGGAGTGGCGGCGGTGTGGCGGTGTGTGCTTTGATGGTTTGGTTGCTATAGGTATGTGGATTTATAAAACCAGTGCAGCAGCAGCCACAGCAGCAACCCCAGCGGGATCAGCAGCAGCTAATATGCGTCAACTGTGGAGCAGGAGGGGAAAGCTCATGTGTTGGCGGCATTCTAGTACATTGCGGATCATAATCTTGATCATTTAGTGATGATCTCATGTCCAGCAGTAGCAGCAGCAGAAGAAGAAGAAGAAGAAGTCGGAATATATATTATATTTATAATCGTGGATTGATTCCTGGTAACTTCAAAAGTTTATTATAAGCTGCAGCTAGCTAGCGCATGAAGATGTTAGTTGTTGTTGTTGTTGTAGTATAGTTGTTTTTTTATGCTATATGAGTGAGAGTTGGAGTGAGGATAGGGGGAGCCCGAGTACTACTCCTGGTGCTGCTCCTGCACATGAGTGGCCGGGAGTAGTTGGGTTCAACAAGAATATGATGCAAAGCTCCGGTGGGCAGTATAATCATCATGCAGGCGTTTCAGATCCGCCGGCATCTCAGTTTGTGGTGGGGCGACCGCCTCCTCCTCCTCCGCATAACATATTTGGTCTGTCGCCGCATGATCATCATGTGAGCATGTCGTTGCAGCAGTCAGGCCCGTCTGTTGGAGGAGCTCATCACGTGCAGGTCGCGGCGCCTCACCAGCACCAGGGTCAGAGCCAGCAGCATCACCATTCAGCGCTTCAACAGCATCTCCAGCTTTCGGCGCACCAAGGAGCATCTCTGCACTCCCACAACGTCCGCCCGCAGACTAGCCATCAATCTACTTCGCCTCCTCCTCCTCCTGCTGTCAGCTATCCGGCCCATCATCCAAGCCAGCACTCCCAGCAGCAGCAACAACAACAGCAGACTCAACACGGACTCCAACAACCAGCATCCCAGCAACCCTCTCAACATCAACAGCAGCAGCAGCAGAATGCAGCGCAGCAACAGTTGGTCCACCAGTTGGGGCTGGCAAGCGGACCTGATTCTCCCGACACAGCAGCAGCTCCTTCGCCGCCTGTAGCTGGTAGCTGCCGGCCGTCGCCAGCAAGCTTCAGCAACAAGCAGATTGCTGCAGTCCCGGGCGCCGCTCGTGGGGTCGACGTTGACGAGGACCAGCAGCTGGGGATGGACGACGAAGAAAGCAGGGGTACGGGTGCAGGGAACCGGTGGCCAAGGAGGGAGACTCTGGCTCTCATCAAGATTCGCGCAGAGATGGACTCCAACTTCCGCGATTCTGGTCTCAAGGGACCTCTCTGGGAGGACGTGTCGAGGTAAGAAAGAGAGTTGATCTACTATCTACTACCTGAGTGTTTGATCACGATGTTTTTCTGGTTTTCTCAATACTGAGCCGGTTTCCTCGTGATCATCCCGCCGACCACTTCTGCAGTTTCTTTGCAATGGAAAATCGGGTAGACCTTGAAGCTTCTGCAATTCATTTAAGCAAAATTAGAATTGAGTTCATGATCTGCTGCCTGCAGAAAGCTGGGAGATCTTGGGTACCAGAGAAGCGCGAAGAAGTGTAAGGAGAAGTTCGAGAACATACACAAGTATTACAAGAAGACCAAGGACGGTAGAGCAGGAAGGCAAGACGGGAAGAACTATCGCTTCTTCAGCGAGCTGGAAGCTATCTATGGCGGTGGTGCTGGTCAGCACATGAGCTCTTCCCATGCGCCAGCTGCTGCTGCCCCCCAGCTGCAGCATCACGTTGCAGGACCAGATCTGCATGGATCAAATGCTGCAGCAGCTGCTGTGTTGTTGATGGGAACCACGCCCGGCGGCTTTCATGCAGCTCCGGCTGCTGCAGCTGGTTTAGTTGATGGAACTCCGGTAAGTAGGATTGCAGCAGCTCAGAGGACGATGGCAGACAGGACAGCGGAACTTAGTGCAAGTGGTGTGACACTCACAGATTCTTCCGAGGATGACTACGAAGAACTAACACCTGTGCCAGCAGCAGTTGGAGGAGCCGGTGCAGCAGCAGCAGCAGGTCCAGAGAATCATGACTCCTCGAGCAAAAAGAAAAGGAAGCGATTAGATGATCATGGTAAGTTGTTGATGATGAGGAGTTCTTCCAGCAGCTCCAAGCTCAAGTCCTTGGAGTCGGTGGTGAAGAAGTTGATGGACCAGCAGGAAGTTATGCAACGAAAGTTTCTGGAAGCTATTGAGAGACGCGAACAAGATAGGATGGTGAGAGAGGAGGCGTCCAAGAGACAAGAAATGGCACGACTGACACGCGACCATGAGCTTCGAGCCCAACAACACGCCGTCGCGGCGAGTAGGGATGCTGCTCTAGTTGCCTTCCTGCAGAAAATAGTAGTGACTACCCCAACGACGGCCTTGCAGCTGCAGCAGATTCGACCGCCAGCTGCAGCACCACTGCGGCTGGTTGCAACTCCGGCTGCACCAGCTGCAGTAGTGCGCCTGCCCGGCGTCACGACCGTTGTCGAAACCACCCATCACGACCAGTCGACCCATCAAGCCGCCGAAACTGAGCACCAACAAGAGAAAGATCAGGAGGCCGGTTCCTTGGATCCCAACAGCAACAGATGGCCCAAGCCTGAGGTGAACGACCTGATCCGCTTGCGAAGCGGGATGGAGACGAGGTTCCAGGAAGCTGGTCCCAAGGCCCCTCTGTGGGAAGAGATCAGTTCGGGTATGTCACGACTGGGATACAACCGCAATGCCAAGAGATGTAAAGAGAAATGGGAGAATATCAACAAATACTTCAAGAAGACTAAGGAGAGTAACAAGCAACGCCCTGAGAACGCCAAGACTTGCCCATACTTCCATCAATTGGATACGTTGTATCGTCAGGGCGTCCTTACCCCCACCAGCAAAGCTAGCAACAAACTGATGCTGCTAGGCCAGCAGAGCGATCAGCACCTGTCGCATGGCTCCGGCTCTGATCACCATGAGCAGCAGCTTCTAGATCACCATATTCCTGCTATTCCGACAACTCTAGCTGCTGGCGAGCATGCAGACAATGCCCACGTGCGGCAGCAGCAACCGGATGCTGACCAGGTTTTAAGCATCTTGCCACCAGCAGCTACTGCTGCTGAAGGCGTTGCTACGACCGCCGACTCGGGCACCAACAATGGCGGCGGTGTAACTGCGCCCGAACCAGCTGCACATTTCTTCTCGAGCCCCGGCGATAATGGCAGCAGTGTTGACCGAGGAGCTGGTCCGACACCCAAAAAGGTAAGTAGTTTGGAAACCGAGTGCTCCAGCAGCTTGGTGTCTTCTTCAGATACATAATGGCTGCAGCTGCATTGTCGAAGATTGCAGTGCAGCATTGTTGCAGTCGAGGATTACACTATATATCATCATCGCCACATAGATCCCACTGCAATGATCGATGATCTTGTAGTTCTTAATGCATGCGGGAGCTGCTGCAGCTGTATACATATGATCCTTACTACTATGCAGAACTACGAGTTCATGGGATTCTTACGTTTTGATTGATTAATGGTTTCTTTTCCAGCAGGGCGTGATGCAGCAGCAGCTTACACCTAGATGAAGTGGTAGTGTCTAGCGGCCGGGAAACGGGCCATGAGTTCCAGATTAATCTCGATTGCTAGCTGCTGCGACCTAGCTTGCATGACGACGACGATGGAAACTAACTCTTGAACCGAAAAGATTAAGCGAGTCGGGTTTTTACATGATCAAGGATTGAAGCTATGGATGCAGCAGCTTGGGATCAGCTCTCACCTTCGAATTTGCAGTTTCATAGTTGATCATGATCCAAGCGAGCAGCAACGACCCAAGAGATCCGGCTTGAGGCTTGGGGAAGCTGCAGCAGAAGCTAGCTGGGAATTGCTGATCAAAAGTGTGAACGAGTGTTGTGTGTGCAATGCGGTGGAGTTTCTCATGTGATCGAAAGAAGTGCTTGGACTATAACACAAAGAGAGATACACAGGTATCACAATAAGTGTTCATTCCTTCATTCTGCAGCGGCAGTACTCCCTTTTACTTGTTTTAGAAACTGTGAGATGGGCGTGATGAGGAATGGTGTAGAAAAAAGGAGCGATGCACGGAGGAGGTTCCGTAGACAACTGCACGTCACGTACGAATCAGTGGCTCTGTTGGGAATTAGCTGTCTGCCGGGATCGAATCCTCCTCCTCCTTCTCCCTCCTCCTTATATTAAGAAATCCGGTAACTGTGAGATCGTAGTTCATTAGGGTTTCAGAATGATCTAATCAGCTGCAATCATCTGAAAGAAATAAGCCTTGATCTTTATGGGCGATGTTCCTTAGATCTTCTGCATATTGTGCGAGTCTACTCGTGGATACAATTCACTGCATAGTGTGGAGGGGTGTAGTCAAACTAATAGAAGCCAAAGCAGTTGTAACCGGTGCTTAATCGATTAGCCAGCAGTTGCACGCGGGGTTTGTGCATTCTATCTGATCGTGACATTCTTGCTACTAGTAGTCTTGCCAGTTTTGTGTAGGAGAAATTTCTCTCTCTCTTTTGTCTCAGCAGGCTTCAGGTCGACATGAGCTGTACTAAACTTGTTAGCTGTGTGAATACCTTCGGACAAGATATGGGCTGCAATTGCAGGCTGATTGTCTAGAAAGACTAGGATGCAGATCCAGCTAGCTGCACGGAACTACTTGAAATGTGGGGGAGCAACATGAAGATGCTGTATAAGCATGTGTATCATAAGGACCCACGAGCGGTACTAGCTAGTTAGCTAGGTATGAACTATATGAATTTTTAGAGCATTAATTCATTCTCAATTTCACCTTAATCAACGTTTCATCTCGCCACTCCTGCAGTAATTCTCATTCCAGCATATTTCAGATTTCCAGGAGAAGCTGAATCAATTAGTGCAGCTTGATCGTGACTTTCACCCTACTTCCTGCAGGAGTGTTCGTTGCATAGATAGTTCTGTTAATCTCGACATGGGCTACACTAGAGTGTTTGTACTTGGAATAAAAATCGTTCATGAATTTCGAGGTGAATCAACTGCACTAGTTTGGCTTGCAGTTTGTAGAGCAGGATGAAAACACTTTTTTCCCTTAGTAGGATAGATAGATAAATGGGAATAAGTTGTACTGCAACATTCTCCCACAGCAGCTGTTGGGCTGACGATTGCTGTGGAAGAAATATTTCTGTGGCCACAAGGGATGTATTCAGTTCATGTTTTGAGCTTTCTCCTGCAGCTAATTTGTCGGCAAGTCTTGGGAGTCGTGCGACTTGAGAACCTACAGGAGCATCTTTGTCGGCAAGCCTAGTGCAGCAGCTTCACATGATCTACCTTCCTGAAAAGAATGTACGTTTGATCTCCTGTGCAGTAAGTACTCTTCCAAGAAAAAGATCCTGCAATACAATTTTTACAAATTTCTCTCGATGTTCTCCGGTCTAGCTATCTAGACCAGCTGGAGCATTAATTCGCTGCCTATCGAGAAGCTTGATGACTGGCTAGATCATATCGGCCACATTGGCTCTGCCCTTCAGCTCGGTAGAGACATTAATATTGTGTAATGCACCTAGAAATGGGCTAAAGTAGTTTGGTATCCCTACATTCTAGGGTCATGTGGAGTCCACTATAAAAACAATTCCGGCATAAGTGAAGGATCCACTTGGGCTTCACCATGCTAACTACCGTGTGTTTCCAATTTAAGCATGTTAAATAATTATCAGGGCATCCTTATCGATGGCAGCCGCTTGTTATACTGTTTGTTGGCAAGATGCTTTATTATACTATTGTTACTCTCACATGTAGAGCTTCGTCAGCTAGTTTTCGGTTAAGCATTTACTAGTCTAAATTATTCTTCTTCTTCCTCTTCTTCTTCTTCTTTAATTCTAGTCTATATTTAATGTACATGAATGTCACAGCGAATTCGCATCGTTGATATATGGGTTGGTGTAATCGTGTCGACACAGCTAACAGGGCCGCTGTGCAGCTGATCCGCTGCTTCGCTTAATTTGTCCGCGACAATAATAAAAACTGTAACTGATATATACTAGATAGTCATCGTATCCGCTACGTCAACTTTTTATAATGGGGTTCTTGCTAGCATTGCTCGCTGATCTAGAGGATATTTTCAACCTGGACTAATACACCCATTATAAACTAGGGGTACTTCAAACATGTACGTGTATACGTACATAGCTCAAAGACGATTGTCCTCCTGCAGTAATATAACTCATCAACTACGTCGTACACTGGATCATCTGAATTAATGTTGCCTTTTTTTCCCCCCTACTCCATACCAGATAGTGTATAACACTCCAGCTTGAACCCTTACACGTCGGCCTGATTGCTTCGACCAGTTCATTCTCTACCAACTCATCATCTGGACTACTCTGAAGTTCTAAACTGCAGCTGCAATAGCTGTCCTGCATGTAGAATAATATAACTGTAAGTTCTCGATGTTCTTTAAGATTGTGAAACCAAGCTGCTGCTGCAACAGTTGATCATCTTTTTGGAGCTGAAAACTTATGCACGAGCTGTCCATGCAATCCGTCCTTGGCGCCCCTGGCTCCTTTGGTCTGTGTTTGCACTCTCATGCAAACCACCTGTTCTCGGAGGGTGACGTTTGAGAAGAGCAGAACCTGAACATCTTCGATTTCAAAAAAATTCAAATAGACCTGAACACATGGTCTTTGATTCCAATTTATTTATTTATTTATTTATTTCTTGAATAACTAGAACTGGAGGTTAAATTTCAAGAATCAAATAACTGCCCAACACTGGTAATTACATAGAATGTAAGTGTAGGATTATGAAATTACATCGGATCTTTAAAAACATCTCCACCATGAAGAGAATATGTTCATGTTGTATGTGTGTCATGCCAATGGATTCTATCTGGCACAGTAAAGACTAGTATTGTGTGGGTATATATTTTACCTATTTATACCCGATGGGTATAAATAGGGTATATTATTTACCTTTTTTTTTAAAATCAATATACCCAAAAGTGTGAAAATTTGAAAAATTATACCCTATTCATAACCCTATGTATGAAACACCCAAAGCTAAACATGTGTTGGTATTTGGGTTTAAAAAACAATGGTATGTATATGAGCTAAACTTGAAACTCTGTTAGTTCTAAATTAATTTTAGATGGGGTGTTGCCCACATCACAAATTTAACATCCAATAATTTAGTAGTTTGAAAATTATTTGAAGTTTGTTATTCATCTAGGTTTTTATGTTTCAAGCACAAATATTGTGTTAAAAAACACATTCAACACAATTTAATGTATAGGATGATATGAAGTTCATTCATAAGCTTGTACATTTCATTCACATTAACACATTTGTTTGTTTGTTAAACATGTTTTCAATGCACAACAATCATGTGCACAAAACATATGGACTTAAAAATCAACAAACTTTGCACGATTTTCATTATCAAATCATTGAATGCTAAGTTTGTGATGTTTCTTTTTAATTTTTGTAATGAACTTGCATCAAGAATAAGAATTTATATGTGAAGATATATAATGCCTCCCTTTTGGCTCACCTATATAGATTTTTTTTATTAAAAACTTTGGACAAACCATGTGGGATAAATTTGAGGTTTATTATATTAAATAAGCTAATGATAGAACACTTAAAAGTTTTTAATAACAAGTCTTAAAATAAATGATCCCTAAATTAAAAAAATTATACAAAAAAAATGTTTAACAAAAGCATTGGCCCTTATCACTAAAAAATTTATGGGTCAAATCAAAATAAAATATACATTGAACATATCACTTTTATGATCTACTTGCTAAATTGATAAAAGGTAACAATGAAACTCGAACTAAAATTGTTATATACATTTAATGTTTTGCTTGAATGATAAAAATAAGATATTTTTTCACTATTGAGCATTAACTTTCAAATTTGAACACATTATAAAAGCAAGTTGAATGTAAGCAACTTTTGAAGTTTATTTTTTGCAATGTAACATTTGTTTTAAATACATGTGTCAAATATTATGTTTTAACATATAGAAATTTTTTTTTCCCAATTCCTTTTTTGAATATGTAATGATTTGTATATCTTAAATTATAAATATTTATTTCAGTGAAAATTACATTTAAACACCATATTGACTTGTCGATTTCAAATTTACTTGTAAATTTTACTTTTATTATTTTTTGTAATCAAACTATATTAAATAATTTCATAATGAAGCTAGAAAATATTTTGAATATATTTTGTTGTACTTATGTCAAAAATAATCTCATTCTTAAACTCTTTTTTAATTTATCAAATTTCTAAATATATTTTACCATGATTTCACCTAGCATCCTACAATCAAATAGAGGACTAATGACAAAATTTGGACAAGATTTGTTCCATAAGCAAAATGGGTAAAGATCAATTTAGCCAAACACTTCTTGATGTTAAAAATGTTCATCAATCACCAATAGTTGGGATCAAAATTTTAAAAAGGGCAAACCCATCCTTGGGTCATGATACCACTAGAAACATTAGACCCCAAATTTGTTTAATCCATTCAATTTTAAGACAACATAAGACTCATTTAAGGAAATTTTTTTCATTTCAAATTTTATATCAAAAGATTACCCAAGTCATGGAAAATTTGAAATTTTGATTGAATTTTTAAAAAAATAAATCTTAATATTCCAAATGAGTGGTCAAGAAAGTTTTTTAGCAAAGTAACACTTGGGGTTCCTTTTCAAAAACACAAAAAGAACATGTTTTTTCATTTTAAAATTTTTTTTTAATCTCTAGGAGGGCTTTAAATATATATGTATTTTTTAATAAATAGTGGATTGAAACTACCACAATTTTTTGAACAATTTTCGAAGGTTAGGACTAGGAGGTCATGAAGGGCCATTACACTCATGTTTACAAATTTGTAGTAATTTTCACCTTTAAAAAAAAATTAATCAAAAATTTGGGCCATACCCTAATGATGATAGGTGATAAACCAAAAAAAGATTGTAATGGTTTACTCGAAATTTATTGATAAGGGGTCGATAATCTCAAAAGCAAATTAATATCAAAACATTTCAGCAACACAAATCTTTTACTTGTGTCACCTATGTAGGTGTTTACAAATTTTTCATAACCTATGCATAGGTGGAGAACACAAAGCTCATGCGATGCAAATCAAAATTTAAAAATTAATTAATTAAATTAAACTAAGTTCACCTTCCCTTGAATTTTGAAAAGGTGATTCTTAATCATACCTCTTAAGGATGAGTTTGCCCAAAAATATTTTTTCATGCACAATCATGGGGTAACTTGTGTTCTTTTAAACTTAACGTGTGATAAAAGTGCACATGTTAGTCAAAGATGAATCAAATACTCTAACATCAGATCTGTTGTTTTAAAAAAATAATAATAATTTCCAAAATGTGGACTTTTTTATTGTAATTAAATAAAAATACATACATTTTTATATAATAAGAAGGTACCCAGACCTTACCCGTCTTCTAGAAAATTTTATTTTTGTATACTGAAACGCTAATTGAATGGAAATTTTTGAATGTTAATAGACCTTTATCTGATGCGTAAATAAACTGAAATATATATACCCTTACCTGAGGATATATCAAAAACAATATATGCACACCATATGCACATAACACTGGTAAAAACCCCAAAATCATTTGGGAAGTTGCACTAATTGGCAACTACAAAATTTTAACTGTTTGATTTAGCAATAGTTGATTAACATGGACCTTTAGTGAAAATGTTCTCCCTGAATTGCAGTCCTGAACTAGCAAGTGTACAATGTTTGTAACCCCCTCACCTAATACATAGGTGCCATAAACTGAATCAATAAGAGAATGTAACGGACCCAGCCACTAGAGTCCCAGTACTATCAATCTTGTTTAGAATTCACATCAAAAGCCCACAAAAACAAGGTCTCCAACTAATGGAGTGATCCATAAAAGTACCCCAGACAGGAGCTACTGGGCCCCAATTTTGAGATGAGAATTCAGGATGAAAAACAGTAGACGAGGAAAAAAAAAGATCTGGGGACCAAACTAACTTGCTCAACTAAATTGGTGCGTAGGGGAGTTCCACCTCCATTTTTGGGATTTGCATTTCTTCTGCCTCACTGCTGCTCATATTATTCTTCATCAAATCAAAGCGTTGTGGTCACAACATCCTTCAAATCTTCTGCACTGATACTCAGTTTCATGCAACAGTAACCAATTGCACTCAGTTAGTGGATACACTCAAATCAGAAATGAAACAGAGATTAGACCGTCAAACTAGGGCCCAAAGATGGGGTGACAGTACAAACAACTCAATGCATGTTGTTTTTATGCAATTGTTGTATGTACAGTAATTTGTCATATCATCCACCAAATTGTTTTTTACACAGGAGGTGATCCCAGCATCAACAAACCTTGCAGTTTGACAGTACAGTTAGTTCTTGGTTGGAGTACTAGAATTACCAATCACCCAACCATGCAATGTTTTACATAGGAGCAACTTGATCAGGTGTGTATATGTACTGAAATGATACGAATATGTAAAACCAGCTGAGTACACTGGGAAAATATCAGATACACACTGAAGCCTAAAAGCCAATTCAATGCCCAAAATCCTTCTGCAAGATTTTGCAGTGACAGGACTATACAAAAGGAAAACCTCTGCAGTTGATTCTTTAACTCTGGGTATATCCAAAACATCCAGCAATCATACTCCAGGCATATATATGTACATAAGTGTGTGTGTGTGTACAACTGCTAGGTACAATTTTTTTGAAAACCAGTGCATGTACAAAAATTGAGCAGGGTTGCAGGGGAAAGGGTTTATATCAGTGTTGTATGCTTATTTGAATTTACGCAGAAGTTCAGTCAGTTCCAGTTTTTGAATAATTTGAGAATTACTAGAGAACGGCCCAGTTTTAGTTTGTTGAAAAAAAATCAGTCCGAATTGTTTTGAAAACCCTTAAGAAATCTGGTGGTTTTTATGAAACAACCTGCACTGAACTGGCAGTTTTTATGGCCGGTCATTTGATTTTAGTTTTTTCAAAATTTTGAGAACCATGGTTATATATAAGAACTAGCTCTTCAAATCTTGAGAACCACATTAATGAATCCTAAGAACGTCCGCCCTTCTAACCGCAGGGGGTCTGTTCCTGTTTCTAATAAGCCCAACACTGGTAGCCTATATGTGTTGCCTATGAAAACCTATCAGCCCATGGATATCAGGCAAAGCCAAACAGCCAAATGCATGTAGAGAGGATTTCAACCTGCATGGCAGGTTATTGAAGAATATTGAGCATGAGATTTTCAATTTTCCATGCATCTCTCCACAAAAGAAAAAACAATGTCCAGTCATAGAGCCAATGGTCAGATATGCATGCAGCAGTGCAAGAAGTAGGCCTATAATATATGTTTAATTACTCTTAAAATCTGAACAGACCTGAAATAACAAACTGACCCAATTGGCATTAAAATCAAGCAACCTTGTTCAAGGGCAGAGAAGTTCAACATAGGTGCTCTGCACTATGAGGGAGCCATGGGTTGCCAGAGGATAAGCAAGGTCCAAACCCATGTCCGCCGGTTATTGAGGTTTGACCCAGTTATTAGTCCTGTTATTTATAACCTACCATTTGTGTATTGATAACCAATTATTAATAACCTAATTGCTTGATATTGAATTTTCAAAATCTAATAACCTAGCTGGATGAGCTGGTTATCATCCAGGTAAGTTACAATCCTAGGATACTAAAACCCAGAAAAGCAAAAGTAATAATAATCTAGTTGTTAATTTGTAAAGAACCCTAGAATTGGTGTTTAACCAACAGGTTAATTGGTGGTTATCAACTGGCCATTTGAAAACCTACCCTGATGATGCATACTCACAGTTTTACCAAAAACTTAGTGATAACCTAATTGACATTCAAAATAATTGAGTAACCTACTGAACGGTTATGAAAAAATCAATAACTGGCCAACACCAGGTATCCAAACTTGTGTTGGTAAATTACTCAGCTCAGAGGGTTAGAACCATCAGTCTCAGTTCTGATTAGTAAAAATCAACCCAGAACCAACTCTAATTCCGAAACAAGTTCTTGAATTGGAACAGGAATCAGATTATATTAAGCAACCAGACCCTGGAAACCTTCCTAGTTCCAGCCATGTGTGGAACCAAAATCGGAATTAGAACCAAGATTTTTGAAAAGAAAGACTTGAACCAAGGGCTAACCAGAGGTTAATCATCAGTTCCAGTCCAAGTTACCTGGAACCAGATCTAATTTTCAGAACCAGAACAAGAACCCCAAAACAAATATATTGAGAATAGAGGATTCCTTGTTGCATTTATGTGTGGAACCAGAACCATTATAATTTATTATTTCTTCATAAAAGTAAAGAACTGCCCAACACTGGTCCAAACTCCAAAACATTTTTGAGAAGTCTAATTTACCAAAACATTTCAAGTTTATGATGGCAATTTCAGCACTGGAAATCTAAAGGTCTAAAAGGCAACTATTGAATGTCATAATCCTTTCATGCTACAATCCGCATGATTTCCTTACATATATTGATTCCACAGCTGATATTAACCTTAAATTCAAGCTTTGATTATTCTTGTTTAACAGAAACCCCATCGGTGAATTTTGTAGTGAAATTTTCACTACTTTGTATATTTGGCTATTTTGCAGGAAAAACATTTCAGAAATTTTAGAAAATCAGGCCTTTAAGTGAAAAAATTTAAGAATCAGAAAAGGTTGCCACTTTTACACAAAAAAAATGGAAATAATTTGAAAACAAAAACCCATGGATATCCAAAATATAGGAGTAACCAAGCTTAGCCCATAGAAGAAAAGAGTTCAAGTACAGCAAAGTTCACAAGGATGCAAGTCTCATAACTTTACACATTTATCTCCAATGGTTCATGTAGCATTCATCTGAGTAAATGGATGGAACTAGGTGGGTTGGGATCATGGCAACTCCCAATTTACCTTCCAAATGATGTCATATCAACCCACCAAACATTATAAAAGGGAAGAAGTGGTAATGAAAAAGAAAGGAAGCAATTGCCAAATTCTAGTAGTATATGTGTCTAGCCCAGTTCAAATATAAAAGCCCAGTAAAACTATGGCTCAACTACCAACAGGCTAGTGACAGACTGACTGCACTGATTCTTTCTGCCATTCAAAAGCTCACATGGAGCTTGGGCTTCCACTGACATGCTCAAAAACTGGTATGCCAGTAGTGTAGCAAAAAGATTATGCCATGACAAATTGTTGTAGAATGCTTTTTGTTCCATCTGATCCACTAGGATGATTTTGGGTTGATGAACATTTCACTACAGACTCTATAACATCATATAGAAACTACACAATAGGAATACTTTTTTTGCACACTGCCACAAAAGGCTGCTGATTTTCAGTCTCATGACTGAAAGTCTATCGGCTTTTGCACAAAGGGAAGAGATTTCACATCTTTGTAGTAAGATTTGGGATTAATGTTTTGGCTTGAACTGGACCAATTTATGGATGACAACCATTGTTGGTCGGGTATATAGGGTTAAATTTGGTATAATAATGGTGTCAATATTGGTATTGAAGACCAGACCAGACCCATCTGGGTTTTTCGTTTTTTTTAGATTTTTAGCCTTATGTTGGCCCTAATACAGTAAACCCCCTTTATAATCATGCCCTTAGTGACCACTTTTTTTTGTGACACTAACTATTTGTGTATAATCATATGTCATATAAACCCTACAAGATTGTGACTATGGGCCAAAAAAATTTACGAAACAACTCTTTTATGCTAGAATAAAGGTGACAATTGTTTAAATTTTTTGCATGGGTTATTTCAAACTCTACTATACATTATTAGATTTGAAGAAGGTTTTGATTTTTGCCTATTTTAATGTTATGATTTACATTGAATTTGAGTTCTTAATCGTTAGCTTGTGTATCTTGTCAATTATATTTTTTAATTAAGATTTTCTGTTTTCTTAACAAGTTTGCACATTTTTTGCTTCTTTACATTAGAAGGTTGTTTTTTCTTTTCTCTTCAACTAGATTCATTATTGTTAGTTTGCACAATTTGAACACAAAACAACACTAGCAATGTCAAAAGGAATTACAATTTACAAAACTCTAATATTTGTCCTAGATTTTCTTATTGTAGTCACATTTTTTTAAAAAGCTTTACAATTTTGTTGTGCTACTAGCGAGCGTGATAGTGACTCTAAAAGAATGATGTTTCTTACTAAAATGGATGGTTACGAAAAAAATGTTTGACACAAACAAGAATGTGACTAAAAGGGGTGTGATTATAAAGGGGGTTTACTGTGGAAGTTTTGAAGGAAACAAGGAGAGACCCATCCAGTGTTGGCTTATTGTTTTTTTCAATAATAACCAGGCATGTTTCTTTTTGAAGTTTTTGGGGGTTACACAGGTTATCAATATCAAAAAAGTTGATTCTCAAATAGGTTATCAAAAAACTTGGGTAATAACCATTGGTTATGCATAAGGGTAGGTTATCAAATAACTAAGTTGATAACCACATGTTATCTGCCAGTTATTAGCCGGTTATAAGGTTTTTAAAACTAAAATTTAAACTATTTTTTTCTGTTTTTTCCAATTTTTCTTGATTAGTGTTTAAAGATTAATAACCTACCTGGATAATAATTGGATCATCCAGGTATGTTCTTAGATTTTTCAATTTTTCAATACCAGGTGGTTATCGGTGTAACCAGTTGTCAAAAAAATCAATAACCAGCCAGTAAGTTATTAGTAACCAACTTGATAACGAGGTTGATAGCCACATCAAAACTCAATAACCAGCCAACACTGGACCACACTAGTCTAGTACTAAATTCTATACAACAATTTTCATATGTATACCAGGGAGCCATACTCCTAGCTCCCCTCATATGAACATATGGAGTTTTTAAATGAGCTATAGTGGCAGTTGTGAGAAGCTGCTAAACCCTATTGGCTAACACAACCCTTCCAGCTCTTCAATGTGCTGTAGCTTTTGCTTGCCAAGCTACCAAACCATTTTTATCACCTTTTTGTTTTCTCCTCTTCAATTTGATGGCTTTTGAGTATGTTTGTTTCATTTTGATGCATTTCACATTGATCGGTTGGGCTCATGCTCATCCCATGGTTTCTTTTGGACTTTATTTATGACATGAGAAAATATAATACAATTGAAAAACTTGTTAGAACTTTATTCAATATGAGTATACATTGTAATATACCTATTGATATAATACTTAATAATACCAGTGTTAATACCCACACCTCACCAATTCATGTGACATGTGGCTTGCTGCTTACATAACTATACGGGTATAATATTTCCAATGGTTCCCTAGTACCAGTTTCCTACTGAGATTGCATTTTTGTAAACAGCCATTTATCAAGACAAATCAACTCGATATTAGACCAACATTGGTGACCACCATTGTTGGGTAGTGATTACTTTTTTAAAGCATTTCCTACTCTTTTAACAAAGAAAAAATAAAACCTTCATGATATGTATATTTTCTACAAATACCTTCTAGGAATATTATATATATATTAAAGAGTTCATTCTTTTAAACTAGTTCTTGTTTTTTCATATTAGTTGATTATGTACAAACGGTTCCTTAAAATAATATTCTACTTATTTATTTATTTATTTATTTATTTTCCACATGTAAAGATTGAGATTATAAGTCTTGAGAAAAATCACCATTCCAATGACCAATGTGAACTATTACAATAAATACATATGATCACATGTCTTTGTAATTTCATCTTATTCAAATGAACATTTTTTTGTTCTTCTTCGTATTCCTATAAGTCCACTTCACTCTCAATCAATTCAATAAATCAAAAGTTGGGGACTCACAACCTACCCTATAATCATTAACCCAATATTCAAGTTCACAAAAATTAATTACTTTTCAAGGTTCTATGATGGGAAGCAACATCTCAAGCTAGAAAACCAACATTGAGAAACATGGATTCATGTTTGCTCCACCAATGCAAAGGACATTTAATATCCTTCACATCTAGTTGATATCAATAAAATATCAATAATTCTCTTTTGAAGTTTTCTTGCACGTTCATCGGTGTTTGTTGTCATTTCAAAGAAATCTAGATTACAATTTTCATCATTTTTGTTTACAAAATCACTTTTAACCTTTAATAATGGATGCAAATGCTCACTAGATTTCAAGAGCATAGAAAACAAAGATTTAATGTTGTAACCCTAGCTTTGGGTTCTTGACCAAAATTAGGCATGACAAAGGAATTGGGTTCGGAAAAAGGAAAAGTTGTATTGGGATTCAAACACATTCCCACAAGTGTGGGAGAGTGCAAGAAAATGAATCCCAACACCCTCAATTCGATTCCCACTTTGAAAGGAGATTTTTTTCAAAAAAAAAATATTTTGGAACAAGGTTTGAAGGAGCAAACCTTGTTCAAATTGAACATTTTTTAGATTAATGGAAAAGGTATCAAAAATTAAATATCTAATGTGAATTACATTTTCAAATCTAAAATCTAGAATGACAATTAAATGGCCGATTGAAGAATCAAAAGCAATATACAAACATGTTCAACTACAAGAAGTTATGCATACCCATAAAGGGATTTTACCACTATGTGTTTCATTATGGTCAGAGGATGGTAGGGTTGATATGGTAGTTGGAGTTTCTTTAACCAATAAAGGCCAAAATAAAAATTGTAACCTTGTTTCTTTTGCAATTTAGATCTTTGGTGCATTTTATAAGGAATTTGGACAATCAACAAACAAGTTTCAATGAAATTATTCCGTAAAATGGTTCATTCCATAAAAAATTCATAATATTTGCTTGAATGGTTAATTTTAGATGTGAATTGTTCATGAATTTGTTGCCAGTAATGGGAAAATCCTATTTGACATGCACAAATTTTTTACTTGGTGAAATTGTGGGGCTTGTGATGAAGCCCTTTGACTTGCATGATTGACAGTTTTTATAACACCTACAAAGTTGGCTTAGTTTGCTAACAATACTTCTTTCATATTGAGCCCATGAAAGTGGTACTTTGCATTTCTTCTTAGTCAAATGAATGATGTAAGGTTACTTTTCCCCTACTAACATCTCATTATACGCCCTTACGGGCGCACCTTCATATAGAGAAATATTGTTTTACCATACCCCATGAATAGCACTTAACCTATGCCGATTTTGAGGACTGTACTACACTTTACGGAACTCATGTAATTTCAACATGCCCAATATACAGGGGCAATTTCGTCCATAGTTCACAGTCCGTCAAAATCCAATTGAGCCCAAAAGCTCATCCCGGTCATCTTTGACAAGGCTTTTATACATTTGCTTACATTGTCCCCTTTTCACTTGAGCTAGTCTTTAGCCTTGAAGTACGTTGTTCCCAAGACTCCATATTAAGTATTTTCAATGTTCACTAATGGTTATTGCATGTGTGCAACACACACAATTGCCACACATGTGCCAACATCATGTCACAAGAAAAAATCTTTTTTTTTTTCACTACCCAAATTCATTAGGTTTTTGGTGAAATAGGACAAAATTGATTAATACACAAAAAAAATTATGGTTTTGGTAAAAGAAGACTAGTTGACTATAACATTTTCAATGAAATGTTTTTTAATCATTTGGATAGTCACATGTTGCACTAGATAATTCTAATTTTAAAATTATGACATGGATATATGAGGTCCCAAGTTAATATGACATGGAATGACGCGCTGCATCATCATATCCAAAAACAAAAAAAAATCATGGAGTCATGGATTGCATTTTTGTCATGGCATGTTCTAACAAAATTACATGCCATGAAAAAAAAATTAAGTTTTTCTTTTTCCAATTTTGTCAACAAAAAGGTTTTCACACCATTCACCTTGATGTACATATCTATAAATTACATTTGTACAAGATATGTTAATGTATGCATCCATCAAAATTAAACCCAAGACCTCATGGAAACACACCAATGTTTTAACCACCAAATTAACCATTTCAAAACTTTATTAACAAAGAAGAAAAAGTTTAACTTTATTGTGCTTGGCATGAAATTACTTAAGAAATTCAAACTTTAACATTTTTTTTTTCAAAATATATTCAAATGCTATAAATGAAAACATGATCTTGAAACTTATCCAATAATGTATTAAAAAAATAATTATAATTTACAAAATTAAATTTCAAGGGTAAAAAAAATAGCTTGAAATTACATGTCATGAATAAATCTACAAATGTATTTAAACTGACCTAGAATCTTTGTAAATTCAATGTCAATTTCAAAAATGTATTCTATAAGTCTTATACAATTTTATTTTCATTACATAAAACATCTCCATTTTTTTGAGAATTGCAAATTTTTTATTTTCCCCAATATGATTAGGTACAATTTATTTATTTATTTTTGTGATGTTGCCAAAATGGTAATCATCCATAAGAAATTACCACATTTGGTTATAAATAAGTAGTGTAGTTGGAAAATTGTTTAAATACTTCAATATTATGGTTATTTACTATATTTATTGTAAACAATTGACAATATATATTTTTAATTTGGCAAAACATTCTTTGAAATTTTGGGTTTAAATAGTTGAATTACCCCCCACCCCCTCCCCCAAACAACCAACATGGTTTTTTGGTTTCGAATTTTCCTAACTTGGAAATTCTTGTTGGGAGAAAAATTGAAAAAAAATTGTAAACAACAAAAAAATTACCAAAATCTTGAAATCACAATTTAATAAGAAAAAAAGGTTATTCATAATGAATAAAAGTTATAAAATAATTTTAATGATTCTAACATTAAACACATAAACAATTCCAACATCAAATTTATTTGAAAACTCTTAAGTTTAATCTTTGAGATCATTATAAACCTTATCCAAGTTTTTTGAAAATTTAAAACAAATATTAATGATGCAACTGATTTATTTTTTGTGGTGAATTTCCACCATTTTGCAAACACAGGAAGTGCCATCAATATCAATAAAATATTTTATTATATTATTATATATACTTTTTCTTAAATGATATAATTTCACAATGGGTTCTAGGACTTGTAGCCAAAATATAAAAATATTTTAACAAATTTGTACTTCCATATATGGTTTATAACCAAAACATGGTTAAATTTTCTTGTGGATGATGATTACAAAATTGAAAAAATACAAAGATTTTCTTAAAAAATTGATGTCATTGTTATTGTCATCATTTATAATTCATTCATTTATTTATTTATAAATTAAATTTTTTAATTAATCTCTAAATATTCAAACTCAAACCTATAACAAAAACAAGCTTAAAGTTTTTATAAACCATGTCTAAAATAATAATAATAAGTATAAAATATTGATAATTTTCATGATAATAATAATACTTAATTATTTTTTTTTAATCATTATTTTTAGCATGGATGTTTTTTCCATACACCAAGAAAAACAAGTGGGGAAAAAATTAGGGATTTTTTTGGGGGTTTTTGGGTGTGGCGACATGAACATTAATAATAATAAACTTGTCCATGATGCCTAAAACAAACTAGGGGAAAATTATACATTATAATTTACATAAATGTACAAGAATTTAATATATGAAAATTTATAATTTAGAGATTTACATGCATCCCAAATTTTGCATGCATGAATATTTTGCCTAATCACTAACCCATTCAAATATAAATGTGACTTTTCAAGTTTTTATATAGCCATTTCAAAAACTTGTGGTGAATGCAAAATGTAATTCATGAATAGTGGATTTAACAACATTCAAAGTTTAAAATTCAACTCATGTGTAAATGTTGATAGTTTAAAAGATGCAAAAAAATTGACCAACCCTTTCAAGTATAAATATGAGGCATTAAGTTATTGTATATGTTTCAATATATACTAGTAAATTATGCAATATGAAACATTTTGAATAATGGTTTCAATAAGCTCAAAGTGGATCATTCAACTCTTGTAAAGATGTTGATAGTTCAAAAAATGTGAAAAAAGTTACTAAATTATTCAAATATAATTATAAAATGTTGAGTTACACATGTTTTAGTATATTATAATAAATGCAAAATGCAATTTGTGAATAATGGTTTTAACATATTAAAAATGAATGGTTCAACTTTGATAATTGAAAAGATGTGAAAAAAATCATTAATTCATTCTAATATAAGTGTGGGGTTTAAGAAAATTTCATGTGTTTTAATAAATTATGATACGTATAAAATGTAACTTTTAAGCATTGATTTCAACATGTTAAAAGTTGATGTTTCAACTCATGTACCATGTTCATAATTGAAAAAATGTCAAAAAAATCACCAACCCATTATTATGGATTGTGTAAATAAAATTAAAGGCTACCTCAATTTCCATGTCAACAATTTGAAATTATTAAGAAATTAAATAATGTCCAAATTATATTCATAAACGAACAACATGATGAATGTAACAATTATGAAAAATATGGGTCATTAATTAATGCAACAAACCACTTGCAAATTTAAGATGGCAAAATGTAAATGAAATGTAATCAAATCGGACAATAGTTGCAAAGTGTGGGGGTGGAAAAAGATGAAATTTTTCTTATGTGTGCATGGTACATTAATCATAGTTACTCATGTCATTTTCTTGTGTTTTTCAATATAAAAATTTGAATTAAACAATGAATTTTTTCACCTTAGGGTGAAATCACGGTCAAAGGAGGCAGGGGTGCTAAGGTAAAAGTCCTTCTCCAAAGACTACACATGACATGTGTCATTCTTGCATTGGTTTATAACTTAAAATTTTGTATTTCGAATATTCTATTTAAAATTACATTTTAGATATATATATATATATATATAGACTAAAATTTGATTTTATATCATGTATATTATGCAATCATGCCCTCTATCACATATATATGAATAACTTTTGTTTAAACCATACTTTCAAAATCTATAATTCTCAGGGTTAAAAGCACTTTTGAAACAAAATGTGCTTAAATGGGTTATAAAAAAAAAATCATCAATTCAAGTCCTTTTTCCCTTCTAATCATTAACATTAAAATCCTCTCCAATTTTCAAAAGGAATGGTGCACATTTGGTAGAAAAAAAAACATTTGAAAAAAATAAAGACCGTCCATTCTTGAGGTTGAGTGTTTTGAACATGCAAAAACATTTTTTATTTATGTTAATCTTTGAGCATGTAAACTTTGCAATTAAAATAATCCAAAAACATCTATGACAATCCAAACTATTATGTTTCCCTCATGATTTTTCAAACATACAAAAATGTAGTTTTAACAAATGTCCACTCACTTAGGTGGCTCCTTTGACTATGATTTTACCCCTTAGCATTGAAGTTTTAATTAAATAGTTAGGATCTCCTTGTATGCTTGAAAGAAGACATTTATTTTCTTTTCACATCTTATGACAAGAAGAAAAGTTTCTCCTAAACTCCTTTTGTTTGTCCAACTTCTCCACTTCATATCTTTAGATTAAACACTTCCAAAAATGAACATCACCCTTGGCCAAGTTCAATATTGGAGAATAAGATCACTTACAAAAAACATCTCTTCACCCTATTGCATGAAAATAATAAAAAAACAAAAGGTCATATGGATTTCTACTTCAATTCCAAACGATGGTCGTCATCATCAACTGCAAAAGCGGTTGGTGACCAACTTGCTTTTGAACATGGAGATTAACAAACTTCAAAAGAAGTTGAAAAAAACCCAACTTGAAGTTGCACAATCTTTAAGCTAGTTGGAAAAAGCCCAATTCGAAGTTGCATAATTGCTAAATAGATAATATTTAAAAAATTTATGAGGAGACGTCAAAAATCGTCTAGATTTTTCTTTGGAAATTTTGGTGCTTTGTATGTCTTTAACTATAAATCCTGAAGAACTTGTGTCATAGTTTTTCAATGAATGTCAAGAGTCGGTGCTCAAACTACACACGGTGGAAGAACACAAAGAAATCTTGATTGAATTAGACACAACATATGTGGTGAAGGAGCACGAAAAAATCCCAATTGAATTAAACATGGTGGACATGATGTGAAGAAGTTTTGATTGAATTGGACATAATGGACATGGTGGTTGAATGTGAAAAAGTCCTAATCAAACTGGACGTGGCAAAGGAAGATGAAAAGCCCCCCCTTCCCCAATTTTGAGGTTTTAAGACGAAAATTTTCTATTAAAATAATCAAAAAATAGATATGGGCAATAGTAGTTGTAGTAGTTGAATATGAAGCAAAAAAAATCAAATTCCATGGATGGAAATCCAAGAAAATTTTGAGAACTTGTGAAAGTACATGAATAAACAATTGAGAGATTATAATAGAAAGATGAAAAGAAAAACAAAAAAAATGAACATGCAAAATAGGTTACATGACTAAATTAACATATCTTCATGAACCAGGAATTTTGCACAATCCTACAAGTAGATATGAGTTTGATGTGCTTTAGTCCAAAAGGCAACTTTTGTCTACCCATCCCACTACACATTCATGTGTACATCATGACTACTGTTGTGTTCCATTTTCCTATTTGCACAAGTGCAATTATAGAAAAAACTCCACAATGGCATTTTCAAGGTAAACATTTTGTTAATTTCCAACCAAACCAACACAAACAAGGCAGGATGTAAGCAAGATAAAATGAACAACTTGATTACACTAACATCTTGTCAAAACTAGAACAAATAAATTTAAAATAACAACAAAACCCATTATAAAATTGTAGAATATTGAATGTTTTCATTTCAGTGATTAAATATAATATATAATTACAATAATGTGCATTGATTTTCATATTTCAAATTGTAAAAATAGGTTTTAAGTAGGTTTTTCAAAATATAAGCAATTATTTACATCTATTTTTCACAATGGGCTTTTGGTTTCAAGTAGGTGAAAGTAGGTTTTTACAAAGAGGAAATAGATTTTTTTTATGACTTGCTAAAACGTATGTTGATTTGCATTTCCTAACTTATGACATATTAATTTCATTAATTTTTCTAACCAAAAAATAAATTTGAACACATATTTTTCAGTTAGTTTCAAATGTATTTTTTATCTATTTTTAAAATAAATTTGCTTTTAATTTTTTTTAAATTAGATACTTATTAACTTAATAGAGCAGACTAATGTTATGTGACACATACTTTCACCTAATTTGATGTTATTTATGGTAATTAAATGAACAACACAAGGTTAAAATGGAAATGTCTATTTTTTTGTATATTTTATCTTGTTTTAACCTGACAAGAAAAATATATTAATCACAAGATTATGACCACACTCATTCTTATCACTTGCAAAATACAAAACATTCACCTTCACCGTGGATGGTAGTGATTAGCCACCACCATTACTTCCCACTAACTTACTTAACTCCCTATGGTGTGTGTGACCCCCAACCATTAAAATGCTTGATAGGATTCAAATCAACTATGATTCAAAAACTTGATATGTTATTAAAAGTTTCTTTTCAAGAGCTATAACTTTTTCTAAAATTGAAAAAAAATACAATGACGCGCTTCCAAGTCACGGGGGTGAAACCCAAGTGAGGGTCTCACAAAGTCAAGTTGCGGAATTGGGACTTGGTAGCACGCTCCCGGCTTCCAACTCTAGAAAGGGGTAGAGGGTCGAGTTGGGAGCCCCG
>Ga0116230_10000366_pt1 | contig 39033 bp, 43 predicted proteins | sample S1TSphfallax_3_FD_88678 | JGI IMG/M metagenome (GOLD analysis project Ga0116230, IMG submission 88678) | Host-associated microbial communities from peat moss isolated from Minnesota, USA - S1T2_Fd - Sphagnum fallax MG | ecosystem: Host-associated > Plants > Peat moss > Unclassified | place... | reverse complement strand
TCCACCCCATCCAACACCAGCCGCTCGCCGGTCGCCGCGATGCTCCGCGTGGGAGGAATGAGACTCACGCTTCCCAGGGAAACAGCCTTGCCGAGCCCACAATCAATATGGCCCTTGGCGTCCCGGGGCAGCAGGGCGCCGTACATGTAAGTCGCACGCCGCCCCATGGCGTTGCCCACCAGGACGTTCTCGCTCACCGCCGCCTTCAGGAAGCCTTCAGGCGCGACGATCTCCAGTCCCGCGGCGATGTCCGTGTCGTCGATGACGCCCCGCACCCCGCCATAGTGGTCCACGTGGCTGTGGGTGTAGATGACGCCTGTCACCGGCTTATCGCCCCTGTGGGCGCGCATTAGGGCCAGGGCGGCGGCGGCCGGCTCGGCGGAAATCAACGGATCGATGACGATGAGCCCCTTCTCGCCTTCGATAAAGGTGATGTTGGAGAGGTCAAAGCCGCGCACCTGGTAGATGCCAGGCGTGACCTCGAAGAGGCCATGGAGAGCGTTCAGCCGCGCTTGGCGCCACAAGCTGGGGTTGGCGGTGTCGGGCGCGGGCTCGTTCAGAAACGCATAGGGCGCCATGCTCCAGGATCCACCCACCGTCGCGTCAGGAATGGATCCGACAAACCCCCGCCGCGCGCGCGCCAGATCGACGCCGTCATCCTCGGGCATGGCCGCGGCGGCCCGCGCCTGAGCCGCGCGCGTTGCGGTTGTTGGTTCTTTGCGACCGCTCATGCCCATTCACTCCGGGCGCCGAAAATCCAGGCTGCCAGACGCGCGTGTCGGTCGGCCGCCGCTCTGGGCGCGCGGAGCGTCAAGATCATCGTGTCCTCCCTGACCTGAATCCTATAGGCCTTGGCGACGCTCGATTCACAGGCTTGATTGGGGCAATGCGCGCCGCCTCGCGCGGTTGGCAGGGAGATCACCGTGTTCGCTGCGCGACGATGGCGTCAGTCCTTCAGGGTGTTCAATGTCGCCGCAACAGCTTTCGGCCTCTGCTTGCTGGCCGCGACCGCCTCGGCCCAGACGGATGAAATCCAAGTCTATAACGCCGAGATCGCCGCCCCGGGCGTCCTCAACCTGACACTTCATGACAACTACACGCCCGAGGGGCGCCTCACGCCGGCCTTTCCGGCGGGCGTCACGCCCAATCATGACCTCAATGGCGTCCCGGAATTCGGCTACGGCGTGACCGACTGGCTGGAGGCGGGCCTCTATCTGCCTCTCTACAGCGTTCCCGCGCATGGAGGTTTCGAGCTTGACGGATTCAAGCTGCGCGCCCTGTTCGTTGATCCGCATGCGGCGGATAAAAACTTCTTCTACGGAATCAATTTCGAATTCAGCTTCAATGAAAAGCACTGGGACCCCAGCACCTACACATCGGAGATCCGCCCTATCGTCGGATGGCGGTTTGGCAAGGTGGATCTGATCCTCAACCCGATCCTGGACAATTCCTATAAGGGCCTGTCGCGTCTCGATTTCGCGCCCGAGACCCGGATCGATTATAACGTCACAAAAATCTGGGCGGTGGGGCTCGAAGAATATGATGACTTTGGCCAGCTTCGCGATTTCGCGCCCGTGCGCCAGCAATCCCACCAGCTATTTTGGGTGCTCGACTATAATGGAAAGCCAGTGAACGTGGAGGTCGGGGCTGGCGTGGGTATGACCTCGGGCTCGGATGGCCTGGTCTTAAAGCTCATCCTCTCCAAGGACCTCTAGAACAAAGCTCCGAGCTTCAGACCTCGGCTAACGCCCTTGGCCTTTCGGTTTCGGCGGCCCCAAATTGCGCGGAAGGGCGCGCCGCAGGCGCGCGAGGCTTGGAGAATCGCATCACGCCGTCCTCAAGCTTGCCGAAGCGGAAGGCCAACAGATCAAGCGCGTAGTTCTGATAAACCCGCCAGGGGGCCTTCATCCCCTGCTTTGGCAGGCGCGTCAGGGCGCGGCGCACATAGCCCGAGCTGAAATCCAGCCAAGGTGTCGGCTCTATGGGCGCGTTCGCGATGGGGCGGCATTCGCTGTAGCCGTGGCGATCCATATGGTTGATCAGGCGGCACAGATACTCCGCAGTGAGGTCCGCCTTCAGGGTCCAGGAGGCGTTGGTATAGCCAAAGGTGGAGGCGAGGTTTGGGACCCCGCTATACATCATGCCCTTGTAGCTGAAGGTCTCGGGGAAGTTGACGGGGACCGCGTCTACGCTGGCCTCCAAACCGCTCATGAGCTGCATGTCGAGGCCCGTGGCGGTGACGATCACATCCGCCGCAAGCGTCGCCCCGGATGCCAGAACGATCCCGTCGGCGGTGAAGGTCTCGATCCGGTCGGTAACCACCGAGGCTGATCCCGACTTGATGGCGCTGAAGAGATCGGCGTCGGGCACGAGGCACAGGCGCTGATCCCAGGGATTATAAGAGGGCGTGAAATGGGTCCCGACATCATAGTCCGGCCCCAGCTGCGCCTTCGCCATGGCGATGATGCCCGCCTTGACGCGCTCTGGCTTCTTGCGGGCCAGGTTGAAGAAATACATGCCAAAGAGGACGTTGCGCCAGCGGACGAGCTGGTAAGCGAGCATTGCTGGCAGGCGTTTGCGCAGCCGGTTGGCCAGGGCGTCCTCGGCCGGCCGCGAGACGACATAGGTGGGAGAGCGCTGAAGCATGGCGACGTGGGCGGCGGTCTTAGCCATTTCGGGCACAAGGGTGACCGCGGTGGCGCCGCTGCCGATCACCACCACCTGCTTCCCGGCATAGTCGAGGTCGGCGGGCCAGAATTGCGGGTGGATAATCTGGCCTTCGAAGTTCTCTTCGCCGGGGAAGGGCGGCCGGTATCCGGCGGCGTAGTTGTAATATCCCGCGCACATATGGAGGAAATTGCAGGTCGCCTGTGCGGGACGGCGGCCCGGTCCCTCCTCAAAGTCCACGGTCCAGAGGGACGTGGATGACTCCCACGCCGCGGAGGTCACGCGACGCTCGAAGCGGATATTACGGTCTATCCCGAAGGCTTGCGCGGTCTCACGCAGATATTTCAGGATCGCCGGGCCGTCGGCGATGGATTTGGCCTCGGTCCAGGGCCGGAAGCTGAAACCCAGGGTGTACATGTCGGAGTCGGAGCGTATGCCGGGATAGCGGAACAGGTCCCAGGTGCCTCCGATGGCCGCCCGAGACTCAAAGATCGCATAGGTCTTGTTGGGGCAACGGGCTTGGAGATGATATCCCGCGCCGATACCGGAAATGCCGGCCCCCACCACAAGGACGTCGAAATGCTCCATCGGCTGCTCTCCCGGACATGATCCGCGTCGTTCGCGCGCCACTGATCGTTGATAAGTCTAAACCGCCGGGCGCTGCGTGACCATGGCGCCGGCAGGCTCCGCCCTCGCCGAACTCACGGCGCCAAAGCCCCTGGCGCCAGGGCTCTATATTGTCGCCACGCCCATTGGGAATCTGCGCGACATCACCTTGCGGGCCTTGGACGTATTGGCGGGCGCGGATTTCGTGCTGTGTGAAGACACGCGGGTGGGAGGCAAGCTCCTCGCGGCCCACGGGATATCCGCCAAGCTGGAGCGATATGACGAGCATGGCGCCGCGCGGGCGCGGCCGATGATCCTGGCGCGCCTCGCCGCCGGCGCGCGCATCGCCTTGACCTCCGACGCGGGGACCCCGCTGATTTCCGATCCCGGCTACAGGCTGGTGCGCGAGGCGGCGGCCCAGGGCGTCCCGGTGTTTCCTATTCCTGGCCCGTCGGCTCTCCTCGCGGGACTGACGGTTTCAGGCCTGCCCACCGACCGTTTCCTCTTCGCTGGATTTCCGCCGCCGAAGTCCGTGGCGCGCCGCCAGGTCTTTGAGGAGCTGCGAGCCATCCCCGCCGCCCTGATTTTCTATGAGAGCGGCCCACGCCTGGCGGCGAGCCTTGCGGACATGGCGGAGGTTTTTGGGGCCCGTGAGGCGGCCGTGGCCCGGGAACTTACCAAACTTCACGAGACGGTGCTGCGGGGACGCCTGGCGGATCTGGCGTCTGATCCGCGCCTGGATGCGCCCCGTGGCGAGATCGTGGTCCTCGTCGGGCCTCCACCCGCGCGGATCGCCACCTGGGATGAATCCGAGGCCGCGCTTCGCGAGGCTGTGGCGCGGCTCGGCCCCTCCGCCGGCGCCGCCGAGGTCGCCCGCGCTCTGGGTCTGCCGCGCCGGGATCTCTATTCCCGGGCGCTCGCGCTAAAGACGCCGAGCCCTTGAAAACCCCCAAGGTCCGCCAAGGTGTTCGCAACAGGCGCGCCGGGCGGCGGAGCGAGTTCCTGTGCGCGCTGTGGCTGATGGCCAAGGGCTACAGGCTCCTTGGTTTCCGCCTGCGCACCTCCCAGGCCGAGATTGATCTCCTGGCGCTGAAGAACGGTGTCGTCGCGGTGGTCGAGGTCAAACGCCGGCGCACCCTGGGCGAAGCCATCGAGGCGGTGAGCTACGCCCAGAGGCGCCGGCTCGAGGCCGCCGCCCGGGCGATCGGGGCGCGGCGTCCGGATCTGGCGGACAAGTCCGTGCGCCTGGACCTGATCGCTCTCGCGCCTGGCCGACTTCCCCGCCATATACCGGACGCGTGGCGGGACGCCTAAAGCCGCGCAGGACTTCGCTAGGATTCACAGGACCAATCCATGCCGCTCAAGATCGCTGTTCAGATGGATCCCGTTGAGCGGATCAATATCGAGACCGACACCACTTTCCTCCTGATGATGGAAGCCCAATCCCGGGGACACGCCCTTTGGGTCTACGGGCCCGAGCGGCTCGCCATGGAGGACGGACGCGTCTTTGCCCGCGGCAGGAGCGTCGTCTTACGCCCCACTCTCGGCGACCATGCCACGCCCGGCCCCTGGGAAACCCGGGACCTCGCCACCATGGATGTGGTGCTCATGCGCCAGGATCCGCCCTTCGACATGGCCTATATCACCGCCGCCCACATGCTTGAGCGCGTGCATCCCGCGACCCTGGTGGTCAACAATCCTGCCGAGGTTCGTAGCGCGCCGGAAAAGATCTTCGTCACCGACTTTCCAGGTCTCCAGCCGCCCACCCTGATAACCAGCGACGCCGAGGCCATCCATGATTTCCGCGCCCGTCATGGCGATATGGTGCTCAAGCCCCTCTATGGCGGCGCCGGCTCCGGCGTGGTTCGGCTGAAACCGGACGATCCCAACCTCGACGCCTTGCTGGAACTGCACGCCATGATCGGCCGCGAGGCCGTTATCGCCCAGAAGTTCATTCCGGCCGTCTCCGCCGGTGACAAGCGCATCCTGCTTGTGGACGGCGCGCCCGCCGGCGCCATCAACCGAATTCCCGCCAAGGATCAGGTGCGCTCCAACCTCGCCAGGGGCGGCCGCGCCGAGGCTGTGGGATTGACCGCGCGCGATGAAGAGATCTGCCGGATAATCGGCCCCGAGCTGAAAAGGCGGGGGCTGCTTTTCGTCGGGATCGATGTGATCGGGGATTACCTCACGGAAATTAACGTCACCTCTCCCACTGGGGCTCAGCAGCTCAAGCGCTTCGGCGGCCCAGATGTGGCTGTGACACTTTGGGACCGTATAGAGTCCATCCGCGCCGGGCGGTAAGCACACCGCGTCTGGCGCATCAGGAACGCCCCTGGGCCAGTTCGCGTTTTGTTCTTGAAATTCGCGGCCGCTTAGGCCCATTCTGTCGCGAGTGCTGGGCAGGCTAGGAGTCGCGTGTGGCGTCGCGGGTGGTGACGGTGGCCTTCGAGGGTGTCGAGGCCCGGCGGGTGGAGGTGGAGGTGCAGCGCGTCGCCGCTGGCCAATCCGCCTTTGTCGTGGTGGGGCTTGCTGACAAGGCGGTGGGCGAAGCGCGCGAGCGGGTCCGGGCGGCCTTCGCGGGTTTGGGTCTGGCGCTTCCCCACGGGCGGGTGGTGGCCAATCTTGCGCCAGCGGACATGCCCAAGGAGGGCAATCATTTCGATCTCCCCATCGCCCTGGCCCTCATGAGCGCCATGGGCGTCATTCCGCAGGATTCTCTCGATGGCTGGGCGGCCATTGGCGAACTGAATCTCAATGGGGGCATCGCTGCGGTGGCGGGCGCCCTTCCGGCGGCTGTGGCGGCAGGAGCCCTCGGCCTCGGCCTGATCTGTCCCGAGGCGTGCGGACCCGAGGCGGCCTGGGCGGGCGAGACCGCGATCCTCGCGCCCCGCTCGCTGATCGCTCTGGTCAATCACTTTCGCGGCACGCAGGTTCTGAGCGCGCCCAAGCCAGGCCCCATGATCGATGGCGCTCCAGGCCCCGACCTCAAGGAGGTCAAAGGCCAGGAGAACGCCAAGCGGGCCCTGGAGATCGCCGCCGCCGGCGGGCATAACCTGCTTTATGTAGGGCCGCCCGGGTCTGGAAAGTCCATGCTGGCCCAGCGCCTCCCAGGCCTGCTGCCGCCCCTAACCGCCCATGAGCTTCTTGAAACCTCCCTCGTGCACTCGGTGGCCGGCTTGATCGCCAAGGGCGCCCTGACCCGGGCCCGCCCTTTCCGCGCCCCGCACCATTCGGCCAGCATGGCCGCGCTTACTGGCGGCGGTGTGCGCGTGCGACCAGGCGAGGTCTCGCTCGCGCATAATGGCGTGCTTTTCCTGGATGAATTGCCGGAGTTCAGCGCCCAGGCCTTGGATAGCCTGCGCCAACCCCTGGAAAGAGACGAAGTGATCGTCGCGCGGGCCAACGCCCATGTGCGCTATCCCGCCCGCGTGCAGCTCGTTGCGGCGATGAATCCCTGTCGGTGCGGCCAGGGCGGTCTTGGGCGGGGGGCGTGCGGAAAGGCGCCCCGCTGCCAACAGACCTATCAGGGCCGCGTTTCGGGCCCCTTGCTTGACCGCATCGATCTTGCCGTGGACGTTCCGCCCGTCACCGCCGCCGATCTCGCCCTGCCGCCTCCCGCCGAGGGAACAGCCGAGGTGGCTGCACGGGTGGCCGCCGCCCGTCAGATGGCCGCTGATCGGGCCGAAAGGTCCGGCGAGGGAGGCTCCCCGCTCAATGCTCGGGCCGAAGGCGCCTGGTTGGAGACCATCGCGGGCCTGGACGCCCCGGCCAAGGCCCTGCTCACCAAGGCCGCCGAGGCCAACGCCCTGACCGCCCGGGGCTGGACCCGCACGCTGCGTTTGGCGAGAACCATCGCCGATCTGGAGGGAGCGGGTTCGGTGCGCCGCGTGCATGTGGCCGAGGCCCTGATCTATCGGCGGATCGCCCCGACCACCCCATCGGCCCTGTCTTCAGGGGTCGCCGCGCCGCGCCCGCGGGTCTTTGGGTGGTGAGAACCGGGCGGCCGGCATGAGCGCGCCCGCGCCTCGCAAAATCCTGCATATCGACATGGACGCCTTCTTCGCGTCGGTGGAGCAGCGGGATGCTCCGGCTCTCCAGCGCCAGCCCGTGGCCGTGGGCCACGGCGCGGCGCGCGGCGTGGTCGCCGCGGCGAGCTATGAGGCGAGGGCCTTTGGCGTGCGCTCCGCCATGGCGTCCACCACCGCCCTGGCCCTTTGTCCCCGCCTGATCTTCGTGCGGCCCAGGTTCGAGGTTTACCGCGCCGTCTCCCGCCAGATTCACGCAATCTTCGCCGACTATGCGGATCTGATCGAGCCGCTGTCTCTGGATGAGGCCTATCTCGATATCACTGGCAATCGACGCGGCCTGACATCGGCCTCCGCCACGGCGCGGGAAATCCGGGCGCGCATCTTCGCCGAGACCGGTCTCACCGCCTCCGCGGGGGTCTCCTACAATAAGCTTCTCGCAAAGCTCGCCTCGGATCATCGCAAGCCCAATGGTCAGTTTGTCATTCCGCCCGAGGCGGGGGCGGATTTCGTGGCCGGCCTGCCGGTGGGGCGGTTTCACGGGGTGGGCCCGGTCACCGCTGCCCGCATGCGAAGCCTGGGTCTGCTCACCGGGGCGGATCTTCGCGCGCGTGATCTCCCTTGGCTGACGGCCCATTTTGGCAAGGCGGGCGCCTGGTATTACGCCCTGGCGCGGGGCGAGGACGACCGGCCCGTTCGCTCTGACCGCACCCGCAAGTCGTCGGGATCCGAAACCACCTTCGCGCGTGATCTAACCGCGAACGAAGATATCGAGGCTGGCGTTCTGGCCATGGCTGAGGACGTCTGGGCCTGGTGCGCCCGGTCCCGCGCATTTGGCCGCACGGTGACGGTAAAGGTCAAGTTCGCGGATTTCCGGATCGTGACCCGGCGGCGCACAGTGGCGCGAGAGATCGCGGACCCTGACGCCCTGCGCAGCCTTAGCCTTGGGCTCGTGCGGGCCCTTTTCCCTGTAAGCCAGGGCGTGCGCTTGGTGGGCGTCACGGTTTCAGGCTTCGAGCCGGCGCGAACCGCGCCGCCGCCGGCTCAACTTGCCCTGGATCTCAGCCGCCCTTCAGGGCCGTCACGAGCGCCGTCAGATTTTCAGGCGGCGTCTGCGGCGTGATGCCGTGACCCAGATTGAAGATGTGCGGCGAGCCGCGGAAGTCCGCCACCACCCGGTGAACCTCTTGACTGAGCGCCTCGCCGCCACAGATCAGTAAGTGAGGGTCGAGATTGCCTTGCAGGGGCATGCCGGGAGGGGCCTCGCGACGGGCGAAACCCGCGGGGGTCTGGGTGTCGACGCCCAGGGCCGTCACGCCGGTCTCGCGGGCATAACGACCGATCAGCGCGCCCGCGCCCCTGGGGAAGCCGATAATCGGCGCCGTGACTCCGAGCCCGCGCAGGCGCGTCACCAGGGCCTGGGTAGGTTTCAGGATCACCTGCTCAAACAAAGGCTCCGGCAGACCCTCCGACCAGCTCTCGAAAATCTGCAGGCAGTCGGCGCCAGCTTGGATCTGAGCTGCGAGATGTTGCGCCGTGGCCTCCACAAGGACATCGAGAATGGCGTCCATATCCGCCGGACGTTGATAGGCGAAACGTCGGCAGCGATCCTTCTCGCCCCCCTCGCCCTGGATCATGTAGGTCGCCACGGTCCACGGACCCCCAGCGAAACCGATGAGCGTGATCTTGGGATCGAGCTCCGCGCGAAGACGGGCGACAGTTTCATAAACGGGGCTCAAGGCGGCGACGACCTTTGTGGGGTCGCCAAACGTCGGGAGGGGGCCATCTAACAAGGGTTCGAGCCGTGGCCCCTCGCCTTCAACGAACCAGACCTTGCGGCCGAGGCCATCGGGCACCACCAGGATGTCGGAAAAGAGGATCGCCGCGTCGAGATCGAACCGGCGCAAAGGCTGCAGCACGGCCTCCACCGCCAGGTCCGGGGTGTAGCAAAAGGCCATGAAGTCCTTGGCCTTGGTCCTGAGGGCCCGATATTCCGGCAGATAGCGACCGGCCTGACGCATGATCCAGACGGGTGGGGGGTCGAGGCGTTCGCCCGCCAGCACCCGGAGCATCGCCTTGTCCGCCATTCCTGAGAGCCCCCAAAGGTCCGTAATCCGCTCCGTCTAGACCGCGCGGCGCCCCGCGGCAAACGCCGCTCAAAAGCGCGTGTCCCCAAGGCGAAAAGTCGCTATCGTCCCTGAACACATTTCACTCAACGAGGATTTTGCGGCTCTATGCGGCTTGGCGCGACATTGAGAGACGCCCTTCATGCCCAAGACCCTGATGGCGCGCGCGCGGCGGCGGAGGTGATCGAAGCCCTAGCGGGCGCGGCGCGGGATATCGCTGAGGTCATCGCAACGCCCGCCACGGGCGAATCTCTGGGCGCCCGGCTCGGCAGCGACAACAGCGATGGCGATCAACAGCGAAAGCTTGACTTGGTCGCGGAGGACATCTGTCGCGAGGCTCTGCGCGGCGCGGGGGTCGGGCCATATCTTTCCGAGGAAACCGAAGGCCCTCTGACGCTTGATCCCGCAGGGTCCCTGGCCGTGGCCATCGACCCGCTGGACGGTTCCTCCAATATCGAGGTGAACGGCGTTATCGGCACGATTTTTTCCATCTTGCCCGCGCCAGATTCGGCGCGGATGGACCCCAGCCTCGCCTTTACCCAGCCAGGTCGTGCTCAGATCGCGGCCGGCTTCTTCATGTACGGCCCCCAGACCCGCCTTGTCCTGACGACGGGCGCCGGCGTCGACGTCTATGCCCTTGATCGCGCCAGCGGCGTGTTTCGCCTTATGGAAAGCGGCGCGCGGATCCCCAATGGCGGTGCGGAGTATTCGGTAAACGCCTCCAATCGGCGGTATTGGCGCGAGCCGGTGCGACGCTACATCGACGATTGCTGCCTGGGCGCCGAAGGGCCGCGCGGCGCCAACTTCAATATGCGCTGGACCGGCTCAATGGTGGCCGACGCCTATCGCGTGCTGACCCGGGGCGGCGTCTTTCTCTATCCGGCCGATAGCCGCCGAGGCTATGAGCAGGGGCGCCTTCGCTTGCTCTATGAGGCCAGTCCGGTGGCCTTCCTGACCGAGCAGGCCGGCGGCGGCGCCACGGATGGCTTGAGTTCGATACTCGAGATAAGGCCCAGTCGCCCCCACGCGCGAACGCCGCTCATTTTCGGCGCCGCCGACGAGGTCGAAATTCTCCGGCAAAATCATCTGGTGACCTCCGCCACGGCCCGTGACGCGCGCACGCGCCTGGGAGCGGGGGTCTGAAGCAAGGCCAAGCCATGAGCGCCAATAGCCTCGTCATTTCACCCTCGATTCTCGCGGCGGATTTCTCGCGCCTAGGAGAAGAGGTCAGGGATGTGGTGGAGGCGGGGGCGGACTGGATTCATATGGATGTGATGGATGGCCACTTCGTGCCCAACATCACCATGGGCCCCGACGTTCTCAAAGGCCTTAGGCGGTGGACGGACCGGCCCTTTGACGTGCACCTGATGATTTCGCCCGTGGATCTCTATCTTGAGGCCTTCGCCAAGGCGGGGGCCGATCTGATCACCGCGCATGTGGAGGCGGGGCCTCATATACACCGCACGCTCCAGGCGACCCGCGCGCTGGGCAAAAAAGTGGGCGTGACCCTCAACCCTGGCACCTCCGTAAGCCTTCTCGAGCCGGTCATCGGCATGGTGGATCTGGTGCTGGTGATGTCCGTGAATCCCGGCTTTGGGGGACAGGCCTTCATTCCCGAGTCGGTGGAGCGGGTTCGGGCGATCCGCGCCATGGCCCGGGGCAAGGCCCTGCGCATCGAAGTGGACGGCGGGGTCAGCGCCGAAAATGCTGGCCTGCTGGCCGCTGCGGGGGCGGACACTTTCGTCGCGGGGTCGGCTGTCTTCAAGGGCGGGGCGTCCGCCTACGCCGGCAATATTGAGGCCATCCGCGGCGCCGCGCGACTGGGGGCCAAGGCCGCCACCTTGCCGGAGCTTCCTGTGGAGGCCTGATCGGCAACGCCAATTCCCAGACTCTAATTCCCCAGACTCTAATTCCAAGACTGGCGCGAGAAGGCTAAAGCTTTCGCATGTCCCAGAAAGAGACCCCGGGAGAAGCCTTCAAGCGCGCCTTGGCCAATGCGGCGCGCTCCCTGGCCGAACAGCCTGATCTGGAAGTAGTGTTCTCTGGCGATGGTCCCAGCCTCCAGGGGCACAAGGCCATATTGCCCCATCCCCCGCGCGAGCTTTCGGGGCCGGAGACCACCCGGATCCGGGGCCTCGCCGATCAGATGGCCCTGCGGGTCGCCCACCATGACGCGGGGATCCACGGTCGCGCCAAGCCGACCTCCGTGGATGGCGCGCAGGTCTATGACGCCCTGGAGCAGGCCCGCATCGAGGCCATTGGCGCAAATGCTCTGGCGGGCGTGAAGGATAACCTTGCGGCGGTCTGGGAGCACGCGGCCCAACGCAAGGGCATGAACCACGTCACCGACCCAGCCACCGCGCCGGTCGCGGATGTGGTTGCGCTTCTGGCCCGTGAGCGTCTCACCGGGTCACCTCCGCCACAGGCCGCCCAAGCTCTGGTTGACTCCCTTCGCGCCGAGATCGAAGCCAAGGCGGGTCCAGCCCTCGACCGGCTTTGCGAGGCCATGGGTGACCAGAAGTCCTTCGGCCGTCTGGCCCGCGCGGTCGTGCGTGACCTCTCCATGGGCGATGAAGTGTCGAACGCGGCGGACCAGGACTCCGAAGACGAGGAAAGCGAGGACGGCGAAGCCGAGGCCTCAAACGACGGTCAGAGCCAAGAGGAAGACCCGTCACCATCCTCCGACTCCTCCGACGAGGGCGAAGAAAGCGCCCGGGAGTCCGAGAGCGCCGAGACCCAGGCGACGTCGGCGGACGATCACGAGAACGCCGAGTCCGTGGACGAAGAGCTCGACATGTCCGAGGGCGACAAGCCCGCGCGTCCCGACATCCGAGACCCGGGGCGTCCGGAGCCCGCCTATCGGGTCTATACAACGGGCCATGACGAAATCGTCCAGGCGGACGAACTGTGCGAGCCCGAGGAGCTGACGCGCCTGCGCGCCTATCTCGACCAGCAACTGGCTAATCTGTCGAACATTGTCGCCCGTCTGGCCAACCGCCTGCAGCGTAAACTGCTCGCCCAGCAGAACCGCACCTGGAGCTTCGATCTCGAGGAGGGAATGCTGGATGTGGCCCGGCTGACGCGGGTGATCATCGATCCCACGGCGCCCCTGTCCTTCAAGCAGGAACAGGACACGGAGTTTCGCGATACGGTGGTCAGCCTGCTGATCGACAATTCAGGCTCCATGCGCGGCCGGCCGATCATGGTGGCGGCGGTGTGCGCCGATATTCTGGCCCGCACGCTTGAGCGTTGCGGGGTCAAGGTGGAAATCCTCGGTTTCACCACCCGGGCCTGGAAGGGCGGCGTTTCCCGGGACGATTGGTTGAAAGCCGGAAAGCCGGCCTCGCCGGGGCGGCTCAATGATCTGCGTCATATCATCTACAAATCAGCCGACGCCCCCTGGCGACGGGCGCGAAAGAACCTTGGGCTGATGATGCGCGAGGGTCTCCTAAAGGAAAATATCGACGGCGAAGCCCTGATGTGGGCTCACCAGCGCCTGATCGGACGCCCCGAGCAGCGCCGTATCCTGATGGTTATTTCCGATGGCGCGCCGGTGGATGACAGCACCCTGTCGGTCAATTCCGGCCACTATCTGGAAAGGCACCTGCGCCGGGTGATCGGGGAAATCGAGACCCGCTCCCCGGTGGAACTTATCGCGATCGGAATAGGGCATGACGTCACCCGCTATTATCGCCGCGCCGTCACCATCGTGGATGTGGAGCAGTTGGGCGGCGTCATGACCGAACAGCTGGCGGCCTTGTTCGAGGAAGAACCCCGTGCGGTGGCCCGCAGCGCCGGGCCGCTTCTGGAGGCGCCCCCGAGCCTGGTCGGTGGTCCCGCGCCGCGCGCCAGCCCTAGTCGGCGCGGAATGGCCCCGGCGGCGTGAAGCCTGTCTGCCTCGCCGACCACCGGCAGGCCGCGCGCCGGCGTCTGCCCCGCGTGCTTTTCGACTATATCGACGGGGGCGCCTACGCCGAGCAGACATTGGAGGCCAATGTCGCGGACTTTGGCGCCGTTCGCCTCCGCCAGCGCGTCCTCAAGGATGTCTCCGCCCTTTCCCTGTCGACGACCATCTTCGGCCAGACCCTCTCGATGCCTGTGGCGCTCGCCCCGGTCGGGTTGGCGGGCCTCTATGCAAGACGTGGCGAACTGCAAGCGGCCAAGGCCGCTAGGGCCGCTGGCCTGCCCTTCAGCCTGTCCACCATGGGCGTGGCCAGCGCGGCTGAAGTCGCGCGAACCACGATGCCGCCCTGGTATCAGCTCTATATGATCCGCGACCGCGGCTTCATGAGCGAGCTTTTGGCCCGCGTAAGGGACGCCGGGTGTCCCGTGCTCCTTCTCACCGTCGACCTGCCTGTCCCGGGCGCGCGCTATCGCGACATGCGCAATGGCATGACCGATGACAGCCTGGGCGCGCGGATGGTGCAGGTTCTCGATGGCCTCGGCCACCCCGCCTGGCTTTGGGACGTCCGGTTGCGGGGCGGATCGTGGGCGCTGGGAAACCTCGCGGGCGCGGGGGGCGGCCTGACCCGCCTCACCCAGTTCTGGGGGTGGATCGGGAGCCAGTTCGACCCATCCATGACCTGGAAGGACATCGAATGGGTTCGCGAACGATGGCCCGGCCCGCTCGTCGTTAAGGGCGTCCTCGACGCGGAAGACGCCCGCGCGGCTCGGGGCGCCGGAGTCGACGGGGTGATCGTGTCAAATCACGGCGGGCGTCAGCTGGACAGCACGCCTTCGGCGATCTCGGCCCTGCCCGCCGTGGTCGACGCCGTCGGCGCGGATCTGACAGTGCTCATGGACGGGGGCGTTCGCTCGGGCCTTGACGTGCTCAAAGCCCTTAGCCTCGGGGCCAAGGCCTGCTTGATTGGCCGCGCCTGGGCTTGGGCGCTGGGTGGTGGCGGGGAGGCGGGCGTCGCCCAGATGCTGGAGCAGATGCTCCAGGAGCTTCGTATGGCCATGTCGTTGACCGGATGCGTGGATGTGCGCGACGCGGGACCGCATCTCCTGTCTAAAATCTAAGGCTCGTCGTCACGAACGAAGAACGCATTGGGCGAGGCCATCGCGCGCCACCGTCCCTGATCGCGCCTCGATGCTGCCGGTGCGGCGGCGCACATAGGGCCCAGGCTTTGCCGCCTTCCATTTGAGCGGGTCGGGAAGAATTGCGGCCAGACGCCCCGCCTCGGCGGGGCTCAAGGCCCGGGCGGAGACCCCGAAATAGTGCTGCGAGGCGGCCTCGACGCCATAGATTCCCGGGCCCATCTCGATGGTGTTGAGATAGACCTCCATGATCCGCCGCTTGCCCCAAATTTCCTCAATCATAACGGTGAATACCGCCTCGATCCCTTTGCGCACCCAAGACCGCTCCGGCCAGAGAAAGACATTCTTGGCGGTCTGCTGACTGATCGTGGAGCCGCCGCGGATCTTGCCCGGCTTGGCCTCATTATGCCGAAGCGCGGCGTCGATGGCGTGCATGTCGAAGCCATGGTGGAGGCAGAACTGGGAGTCCTCCGAGGCGATGACGGAACGGACCATGGCCGGCGACATGTCATTGATCGGGACCCATCGGTGGTCCAGCCCCCGCCCCTCAGCCAGCCTTTCGATCATCAGGATCGTGATGGGTGGCGGAACAAAGCGGTAGATGGCCACCCAGATCGGCGGCCCCAGAAAGGCGAGCAGGAGGAAGATCAGGACCCGTCTGCGAAGCCCAAAGCGGGGAGCCTTTCGGGCGCGTCCACGAACCTCCGCCATCATCCCTCGCTGACGTTCGCGCGCCTTAGCTTGCATCCTTGGCGAACGCGCCCTTAGGTCTGTGATCTTGTGACGCACGCGTCAAGCCACAGCTTAAAGTGGATCTGGGAGGGAACAGATGGACCCTGTCACCGTCAGTCAGGCCGTCGCCGCACGCTATTCCGCGCGCGCCTTTCGGCCCGATCTTGTTGCCGGCGAAGTGGTGCGGGAGATTCTGGATCGCGCCAAGGCCGCCCCCTCTGGGGGCAACCTGCAGCCCTGGCGGGTCTATGCGGTTGCGGGCGAAGCCCTATCCGCTTTCAAGGCGAGCCTTATCAGCGCGCCCATGGAAGAACCGGAATACGACGTCTATCCGCCCAATCTCTGGGACCCCTTCCGCACACGGCGTTATCAGTGTGGCGAAGATCTCTATGCGTCCATCGGCATTGGGCGGGATGATCGCTCCGCCCGCCTCATGCAGCTCGCCAAGAACGCCGACTTTTTCGGCGCCCCTGTCGCTCTCTTCTTCTGCCTCGACCGAAAGCTCGGGCCACCCCAGTGGGCGGACCTTGGCATGTACATGCAGACCGTGATGCTCCTGGCCGTGGAGTGGGGTCTCGCCACCTGCGCTCAGGAGTTCTGGGCCCGGTATCCCGAGGCGGTGCGGCGGTTTCTTGATCTGCCAGATGATCTCCAGCTCTTCAGTGGCATGGCCCTTGGCTATGCGCGCGCGGACGCCCCGATCAATCTCTGGCGTACCCGGCGAGACCCTTTGGAGGTTTGGTGCGAGATGCGGGGCTTTTAGGCCGCCGCTTCCTCGGATGAGGCGGGAGGCGTGGCGCGTTTCTTACCCGGCTTGGAATGTTTTTTCTTCGCGCCCGCCTTACTGGCCTTGCCGGGCTTGGACGCCGCCTTGGATGTCGCGGTCGCGGGCGGACTGTCCGCCGCGGTGGCGAGACTGCCCAGAATCTTCATGAAGGTCTCCCGTTTCTTCGGGGAGAGCAGGCTGAGGAGGCGCTTATCGCCGGCCGCCGCGGCGCCCGCGGCGAGGTCCAGGGCCTCGCGCCCCGCGGGGGACAGACGCACCGTATTGGCCCGGCCGTCTGTCGCTGAACGTTCCCGTAGCAGAAGACCCTTGGTCAAAAGACGCGCCACGAGATCCGCCAGGGTCGATCTGTCAATACCCGTGGCCCGGACGAGATCATTCTGCGTCAGGCCCTCATAGCCACTGGCCGCCGACAATACGGTGAATTGTCGCTGGGTGATGGCCGAGGCGCCTGCCGATTCGGCATGGAAATCGAGAGCCAATTGAAGGGCGCGGTGCAACAGATGAGTCGGCGACCCACTTAAGTTGTCTTTAGCAGCCTTGCTTTTGGTTTTGGTCATGGCGAGTCCCCTGACGCCGACCACACACGATCATAGTCTCCGTATCGCAGTTATGCGTCAATTTAACGACATAACATCCGTAGGCGTCTCCCGCTATCGTCAAGGACGAATACGCCAGAGCGAAACTCAGACTCCGAGATCGGGCGGGTCAGGCGTGGGTGGCGGTTGGCGTGCATTGTGCCTCAACAAAAACGGCGTCTGTGCGAAAGCGAATACCAAGGCGAGGGCGAGCACCCCGCCACGAAAATAGACAAAGACGTGGTCGCTTTGAGTCCGCCGGACCCACTCATTGGCGATCGCGCAGCTCCACCAGAACAGGCCGTAGCGGATCGCCAGGGTGCGCCAAGCCGTCTCGGGAAGGCTGAACGCCCCGCCGAGGATGACCTTGAGGGGGTTTTTACCCAAGGCGAGGCCGACAAACAACGCCAGCCCCAAAAGACCATCCACGATGGTCATCTTCATCTTGATCCAGTCATTATTGTGTAGCGCGAGGCTCAGCCCGCCAAACACCAGGGCCAGGCTCCCGCTGATGGCGGGCAGGGGCGCCAGACGACGCTCCGTGATCAGATTGACGATCAAGGCCAGGGCCGAGCCGATAACGACACACCATGTCGCCAGACGAAAATCGCGTGTGGTCAGATAGGCGCCGACGAAGGCGATGGCCGGCGCGCCGTCCACGACCATCCGCACCCAGGTCGGCGCCGCGGCCGGCCTAGTCATGGTAGCCCGCCTCCAGGCCCACCAGGGATCGCGAAAAGGCTCGCGCGTCGAAATCTTGAAGGTCGTTCACGTCCTCGCCCACGCCGATGAGCTTGATGGGGGAGTCCGAAGCCGCGGCCACGGGCACCAGAACCCCGCCGCGCGCCGTTCCATCCAGCTTCGTCATGACAATCCCGGTGACGCCCACGGCGTTGCCAAAAACGTTTTCCTGGGCCAGGGCGTTGCGCCCCACGGTGGCGTCGAGCACGAGCAGAACCTCATGGGGCGCATCCGGGTCGAGCTTGCGGATCACCCGGATCATTTTCGTCAATTCATCCATCAGGCCCTGTTTGTTCTGGAGCCTTCCGGCGGTGTCTATCAGAAGGACATCATAGCCCTCGTCCCGCGCCGTCTCGGCGGCGTCGAAAGCGAGACCCGCCGCGTCCGCGCCGTTTGGCCGACTGATAAAGCCGGCGCCCGCACGATCGGCCCAGACTTTGAGTTGTTCGACGGCCGCCGCGCGGAAGGTGTCCCCCGCAGCGATAAGAACCTTCGCGCCTCGCCCGGTCAGGTCGGCGGCGATTTTCCCAAGGGTCGTTGTCTTCCCCGAGCCATTGACGCCGATGAAGAGCACAATGAATGGCCGGGGTCCGTCCAGAGGCGCGAAGCGGCCCTGGCGGGGGATGAGCTCCGCCGCCACGGCCTCGGCCAGCGCTTCCTTGACCTCATCCGCGCTCGAAGATTTGCCGAAGCGCTGGACGGCGAAGGCCTTCGCAATCCGCGCCGCGGCGGCGGATCCTAGATCAGCTTCGATAAGCATTTCCTCAAGCGCATCGATCTGGTCTTGATCGAGCGGCCTGGCGGTGAGAACCGCGGCGACCTGGTCGGTCATTTGACGCGAGGTTCGTGACAGGCCCTCGCCCAGACGTTTCAGCCAGCCCGTTTTCGCGTCCGCCATGATCGCGGGGGTTTAGCCGAGCGACGGGCGTACCGGTAGGGGGTCCGTGCCGGTCGCGGCGCCCCGCGATCAGAGCGGCCGCCAGGCGCCCAGCCGGGCGCGGCGACCGTCGTGATCCGCGATCACCCCCGTGATCAGGCTCCCCACCCGCGCGGGGCCGGTAAAGGCAACCTCCAGGTAGTCCTCATCGCGGGCGCGACCGGGCGCCTCGACAAGCGCGCGCACGCGCGTTCCGGTCCGCGCGTCCAGCCGGCGGGACAGTGAGGCGCCGCCGGCGGCCCTCAGGCGCTGCGCCCGCGCCTTGATGACAGCTGGGGCGACGCTCGGCATGCGGGCCGCGGGCGTTCCTGGCCGTGGGCTGAAGGGAAAGACGTGGAGGAAGGTGATGTCCGCGTCCGCGATTAAAGCGAGGGTGTTTTCAAAAGCCGCGTCGCTCTCCGTGGGAAAGCCGGCGATAAAATCCGCCCCGATCGCGATGTCCGGGCGCGCGGTCCGAACGCTCCTGATCAGGGCCAGGGCGTCGGCCCGGCTGTGCCGTCGCTTCATGCGCTTGAGGATCAGGTCATCGCCCGACTGCAGGGAGAGATGCAGATGCGGCATGAGACGTGTCTCTCGCGCGAGGACAGCCAAAAGCGCGGCGTCAATTTCGGCGGCGTCGATGGAGGAGAGCCGCAGGCGCGCGAGGTCGGGAACCTGCCGAAGGATCAGGTCCACCAAATTTCCCAGGGTCGGCGTGTCCGGAAGATCGGCGCCCCAGCTTGTCAGATCGACGCCCGTCAGAACCACCTCCTTGACGCCTGCCGCGGCAAGTTCCGCGACGCGCGCCGCCACGGCGCCCGCCGGAACCGAGCGGGCGTTCCCGCGCCCAAACGGGATGATGCAGAACGTACAGCGATGGTCGCAGCCGTTCTGAATTTCCACATAGGCGCGGGCGCGACCGTCAAACGCGCCCGCTGTCCCCGCTGCGCCAAGGCCGGGCGCGAAAATGTCGTCGACGCGCATCCTCGGCCCCTCCGCCGAGAGTCCGCCGGGCCGCGCCTTGGCGCCATTGCCCAGAACGAGATCGAGCTCCGCCATGGCGGCGAAGGCCGCGGGGTCGGTCTGGACCGCGCAACCGGTGGCGATCAATCGCGCCGTCGGTCGCTCCCGGCGGGCCTTGCGGATCGCCTGACGAGCCTGTCGCACCGCCTCGCCGGTCACCGCGCAGGTGTTGAAAACGACCGCGTTCGCCTCGCCGTCCGCCCGCGCCTGGGCCGCGATGGCCTCGGATTCGCAGGCGTTCAGCCGGCAACCGAAGGTCACCACCTCGACGTCGCGGTCCTGGAGCTCGGTAGGGCTCATTCGGGACCCCTGCCCTGATCAGCCACGAAGGCGGCAAAGGCGTCCTTCCAATCGGCGTGCCATCGAGATAGGGGCGGGCGGTTCTCCGTGATGTCCTGCGCCGCCCAGGTGATCCGGGCATTATCGATGTCGCGGGTCACTTCATTGTCGGGGCAGAGAATATAGAAGTCGCCGGCAGCCATCCGCTCAAGGGCGAAGTCGATCACCTGGTCGGCCGTCCAGGCGTCCGGGGGCTTCTCCGTTCCGGCGGGGCCGGTGATCCCGGTGAAGGTGAAGCCGGGAATGAGCAGGTGGGCGCGCACCTTGCCCCCGTTTGCCGTGCGGAGGCTGTGCTCCAGCGCTTCGGTCAGGACCTTCACGCCCGCCTTGCTGACATTATAGGCCGTGTCGCCCGGCGGAGTGGTGATCCCCTGTTTCGAGCCCGTGTTGATGATGGCGGCGGGGCGGTCCTGGGCGATCATGGCCTCGCCAAAGGCTTGGACCCCATGGATCACGCCCCAGAGATTGACCCCCAAAACCCGCGCCCAGGATTCAGGCGGCCCAAAAGGGCCCCCGCCGCCGCCAACCCCGGCATTGTTCATGAGAACCGCGACATCGCCGAACCGGTCGAAAGCCTTGTGCTTCAAGGCCAGCACCTGCTCCGCGTCCGCCACGTCCAGCACGAATGTGTCCATCACCGCGCCACCCGGGGCCAGGACTCGCGCGGCCTCGGCCGCATCCGCGAGCCCAACCGCGTTGCGGTCCGCCAGCAGCACATTAAGGCCCAGCCCGGCGAATTTCAGGGCGGCCGCCCGCCCCACCCCATCCGCCGCGCCGGTGACCACCGCTGTGCGCCCAGGCTCCAGCCAATCCAACCCCATCATGCGAGATGCTCCAGATCCGGCAGATGGCCAGAGAAATCCACACTCACCGGCCCGGTCATCAGCACGTGCTTATCCGCCGGTCGCCATGAAATCCCCAAATCGCCGCCGTCCAATACGAGCGTGGCGTCGGGCCCGCAGAGTCCGCGCCGATGCGCCGCCACCAGGGCCGCGCAGGCGCCTGTGCCGCAGGCCTTGGTCAGACCCGCGCCGCGCTCCCAAACCCGCAAGCGGATACGATCCGGCGCCTCGATCTGCGCGAAGCCCACATTGACGCGGCGCGGAAACAACCAATGGTTCTCAATCTGGGGCCCGATATCACTGACCGCCACGGTGGCAATGTCCGGCACGAAGAATGTCACGTGAGGATTGCCCATGGAGACGCAGCCGGGCGCTCCCAGGTCTGGATCGAAAGGGATGCGGACCTCGCGGGTGTCGATTTGAAAGGAGAGCGGGATTTCCCGCCAGTCGAGTCGCGGCTCCCCCATGTCGATCGTGACCCGCCAGGAGCTGTCGCGCCTTGCCGAGAGAAGGCCCGACCGCGTATCCATGCGAACGTGATCCAGATCCAAAGCCTGCATCAAGAGCCACGCCACGCAGCGCACGGCGTTTCCGCAATGCTCCGCTTCCTCTCCGTCCGGGTTCCAGAATCGTAAGGCGGCATGGGCGCGGTCCGACCGTGTGATCGCGGTGATCACGTCGCAGCCCCATGGCCCATCCCGGCGAGCGATGGCCCGCGCCTGCGGCGGTGTCGGCGCGAACAGGCCTTCGTCGTCGGGAACAATGACAAAGTCATTGCCGAGGCCATTCATCTTGATGAAGTGAAAGCTCATGGCGCGGCGCCCGCCGTCATCCCCTGGGGGCGACCCGACGCGGAATGGGCATGGGCGCCACCTTGGAGGCGACCGACTCCCCGAACAGGTCAGCGAGAAGACGCGCCTCGGGACCGCGCGTGGATCCGGCGCGCCAAGCTACGACAATCTCGCGGGATGTAATGTCTGGATCAAGGGGCCGCACGGCCACATGGGCCATGTCGGCCAGACCCGCGGCCACGGCCATGGCCGGCAGGAATGAGACGCCCAAGCCAGAGCCCACCATCTGAACCAGGGTGCCCAGGGAGGTGGCGGCGAAACCCTCCTCCTGCATATGTTTCTGTGGGCCGAGGCCACAGGCCGTGAGGGTATGGTCCCGCAGACAGTGACCGTCCTCCAGAAGAATGAGCTCCTGGGCGATCAGGCGATCGGCCGGCACGCTGGCCCCCTTGGCCAGGGGGTGGTCACGGGGAAGCGCGGCGAGGAGGGCGTCGTGGGCCACATGGGCCACTTCCAGGCCCGTGATGTCGTAAGGGAGCGCGATCAGAGTCGCGTCAAGCAGGCCCGCCTTGAGGTCGGCGATGAGCCTGTGCGTCAGGTCCTCGCGCAGAAACAGACGCAGCTTGGGAAAGCGCGCCTTGAGCCGGGGAAGCGCCGCCGGCAGGAGGAAAGGCGCGACCGTGGGAATGACGCCCAGGCGAAGACGCCCCTCAAGCGGTTGAGCCGCGCCTTGGCAGGCTTGCACCAGGTCTTCGGTGGCGGTGAGGATCGCCCGGGCGCGGGCCACGGCCTCCATCCCGGCGGCTGTGAGGATGATCCCAGATCGCCCCCGATCCACCACGGGCGCGCCCAGAACACGCTCAAGCTCCTGCACGCCCGCTGAAAGCGTGGGCTGAGTCACATGCGCGGCCTCCGCCGCGCGACTGAAGGAGCCGTGCTGGGCCAGAAGGCTCAGATATTGAAGTTGTCTCAGGGTGGGAAGCATGGGGTCGTCACATAGGCCCGCTCTATGGAAAGTCCAGTCTTTGCTTGATCGACTTTATGCGAGCTTTATATGACCTCGAAGGTCAGAGCGCCCCCCCAGAACCTCTCGGCCAGACCATTCTGGCGGCCGCCCTGGCCGGTGGTCAGAAAACGCCGCCCGCCGGCGTGGCCCGGGTCATATTCGGGATGGCGGCCCAGGTAGAGCTGCACCGCCGCGGCCGTGGCGTCCGGCTGGTGGATCAGCGGCGTGCCCGGCAGCAGGGCGGCGCGGAACAGATCAGCCGTGATTTCATAGTGCGTGCAGCCGAGGATGGCCCGATCAGGAGGGCGTCCGATGCGCCGGGTCAGGCTCGCCACATGGCCGTCGATGGCGCGGGCTAGATCGGCACGCGTGGCGTCCGCCTCAATGGCGCCGGCGAGTGAGGGGCAGGCCTCGCAGAAGACGGCGACATCCTGGCGGCGTTTGTCGATCTCGATCTCATAAACGCGGCTGGCGGCGGTGGCGGGCGTGCAAAAGATGCCAAGCACGTCGAGCCGCTCGATCTTATCGCCCTTGTGCGCGGCCTCATGCTCCCAAGGCAGGCCGGTGGCCGCCTCAATGGTGGGGACGATGATCCCCAGCACATTGACCGCCCTGCCGATCTCCTTGCGATAACCCGGAAGCCAAGTCTGTTGAAGCCGTCGTAGGGCCACCGCGGCCGCTGTGTTGCAAGCCAGAATGACGAGGTCGCAGCCTTGTGTGAACAGGCGCTCGCACCCGGCGCGTGTCAGATCCACGATCTCCTCGCCGGCCCTGCCGCCATAGGGCGTCATGGCTTGGTCCGCCAGATAAACGAAGTCAGCGTCTGGCAGACGACTCACCAGTTCCCGGTGGACCGAAAGGCCGCCAATACCGGAATCAAAGACGCCAATCGCCATGGCCGGCGTCTAATGCCGCTGGACGCGAAGGTCCATGGCGACGCGCTACAGTTGCGGCTCGGCACGCAGGAGATATCAGATGGGCCCGGGGGGGGCGCATGCGCGCGGTGATTATCGGCTCTTCGGGATCGGGAAAGTCCACACTCGCCAGGGCCCTCGGTGCGCGGCTAAACGCCCCGGTGGTGGAGCTGGACGCCCTCAATTGGCGGGCCGGCTGGCGGTCACGATACGAGGAAGAGCCTGAGGCGTTCATGTCTGATCTTCGCCTCGCCATGACCGCCGAGGCTTGGGTGATTGACGGCAATTACCGCCGCGCCTTGCCCCTCGTTTTGCAACATGCGACGGATCTCATCTGGTTGGACTACCGCCGCGCCGTGGTCATGAGCCGGGTCGTCGGCCGGTCGTTTGATCGTGCGCTATTTCGGCGTGAACTCTGGGCAGAGACCGGCCTCCGAGAGGACTTCGGTCGCTGGCTCAGGAAAGATCATCCGATCCGCTGGGCCTGGGACACCTTCGCGCGACGGCGGCGCCAATACCGCGCTCTCTTCGCCGACCCCCTTCTGGATGGTGTGCGGCGCCATCGGCTGGACCATCCTCGCCAGACCGTGGCTCTCTTGGCCAAGCTAGAGCGTATCGCGCGAGAGGGCGCGGCGTGACCTATTCGGCGGCTTGCTTGGGCGTGTAGCCCAGCACGGCCTTGATCTCGAGAAACTCGGAGAAGCCGTAGTCGCCCCATTCGCGGCCATTGCCGCTCATTTTGTATCCGCCGAACGGCGCCATCATGTCGCCGCCGCCGCCATTGATCGACACCTGGCCGGCGCGCAGCTTGGAGGCGACGTCGCGGATCTTGGACATGTCTTTTCCAGAGACATAGGCGGCAAGGCCGTATTCGGTGTCATTGCCCACCTGAACGGCCTCATCCACGGTTTCGTAACCCAGGATGGAGACTACCGGACCAAAGATCTCTTCCTTGGCCACGGTCATCTCATTGGTGACATTGGCGAACACCGTCGGCTTCACATAGAAGCCCTTATCCAGGCCTTCCGGTCTGCCGACACCGCCTGTCACCAGGGTCGCGCCTTCATCGATCCCGGCCTGGATCAGGCGTTGGATCTTCTCCCATTGAGTCTTGTTCACCACGGGGCCCATCTGGGCGTTGCCGTTGGGATCACCCACCGTTGTCGATTCCGCGGCCGCTTTGGCGATGACGATCACCTCGTCCATTTTGGCTGATGGGACCAGCATCCGGGTCGGCGCATTGCAGGACTGACCGGAATTGTTCATCACGTGCTTGACCCCGCCGCCCACGGCGCTCGGCAGGTCGGCGTCCTCAAGGATAATATTGGGGCTCTTGCCGCCCAGCTCCTGAGCCACACGCTTGACGGTCGGGGCGGCCGCCTTGGCCACTTCGATGCCGGCCCTGGTTGAGCCGGTGAAAGAGACCATGTCGATTCCCGGATGGCTGGCGATGGCCGCGCCCACATCGACGCCCGTGCCATTGATCATATTGAACACGCCGGCCGGCACGCCCGCCGCATGGAGAATCTCCGTCCAGATATAGGCCGAGAAGGGGGATTCTTCGGAGGGCTTGAGCACCATGGTGCAGCCGGTGGCGAGGGCCGGCACCACCTTGCAGGCGATCTGGTTGATCGGCCAGTTCCACGGCGTGATCATTCCACAGACCCCGATGGGTTCCTTCACGATGCGCGTCGGACCCCGGTCTTCCTCGAACTGGAAGCTCTTGAGCACGGCGATACCTGTGGAAATGTGGCCAAGGCCGATCGGAGCCTGAGCCCGTTGAGCGAGACTGGCGGGGGCGCCCATTTCTTCGGTGATGGCCTGTGCAATATCTCCGAAGCGCTTCTGATATTCAGCCAGGATCCGCTCCAGGAGGTCGATGCGCTCCTCGCGGCTCGTGCGCGAGAAGGTTTCGAAGGCGGCGCGCGCGGCCGCGACGGCCTTGTCCACATCCGCGGCGGACCCGTTGGAGACATGGCCGCAAACCTCTTCGGTGGCGGGATTAATGACCGCAAGCTTGCGCGGCGTGGCCGGGTCGACCCATGCGCCATTGATATAGAACTTCATGTAGTCACGCATGATCATCTCCCTTGACGAAGCGCCTTGGGCCGGGCGTGCGCCACGGCTCTCGCCTTGAACCTATCTTAGTGAACGGTGTTCATCCGGGGAAGGGGCGGCGCGCCTTGCTCTGGCGACGCGTCGCCGGTAAAGCGCCAGGGCGTCGATCCCGCCCGAAGAATCCGCCTCCCAAAATATCTTTGAAGGACCCCAGTCGTTATGGAAGCCATCATCGCGATCCTGATCTTCATTGTTGTTTTTGGCGCCCTGAACATCATTGAGTTCGGCCGCGTCGACTAGGTTCCAGGCTTATGGGCGCGCGGGGCTGGGCCCTGATTACGGGGGCCGCGCGGCGCCTCGGTCAGGCGCTCGCCGTCCGGGCCGCGGAGGCCGGATATGATGTGGCCGTCCATGCCCGGTCATGTGATGTTTCAGAGACCCTGGCGCTCGTCAGGGCGCATGGCGTCAAGGCCGTGGCGCTCCACGCCGATCTTGCCGATCCCGCCGCCTGCGGGCGCTTGATGGCCGAGGCCCCGGCCCCTGTCACGCTTCTCGTCAATTGCGCGTCCGTCTTCGCCGATGACCGGCTGGAGACCCTCGACGCCGCCGGCCTCGACGCCGCCTTCGCAACCAATGTCCGCGCGCCCATTTTGCTGTCCCAGGCATTTGCCGCGCGCCTGCCCGCGGGCAGGCGCGCGCTTATCGTCAATATGCTCGATCAGCGCGTTCTGCGCCCAGATCCGCGGTTTTTCAGCTACACAATAAGCCGTGCCGCCTTGTGGACGGCGACCCAGACCATGGCCCAGGCCCTGGCCCCAAGGGTCCGGGTTAACGCCATAGGCCCGGGCCCTACGCTCGCCTCCGTCCACCAAAGCGAGGCCGATTTCGCCGCCGAGGCCCGGGGAACGTTGCTTGAGCGGCCCGTGGGGGCTCACGAAATCGCCCTTGCCCTCGGCTATCTCATCGCGGCGGAGGCCGTCACGGGCCAGATGATCGCCGTAGATTCAGGTCAACACCTGGGCTGGCGCACGCCGGACGTCATCGGTGAGTAGTCCGCGCGTCACCCACGCCGCCGCGACGGTCTTTGTCCGGAACCTCGTGTTGGAGGTCGAGATCGGCGTCAACGCCGACGAGCAGGGTCAAGCTCAGCCCCTTGTCGTGGAGATTGAGGCCGAACTCAGTGGAGAGCCCTGGCGTGGCTTCTCCGAGACGGTGAATTATGAGCGTCTCGCGGGACATGCACGGATGATCGCGGCGGCCGGCCATATTGGCCTCGTGGAGACCTTCGCCTGGCGCCTCGCCCAGGCCTGTCTCGCCGAACCCCATGTGCGCCGAGTCACCGTACGCGTGGAGAAGCCCAAAGCCCTTGCCCCCGCCACGGCCGGCGTGGTGATTGTTGCCGATCTGATGTAAAAGGCGGTCTCGCGTCTGGGGTTACAGGGGGAGAGCAACGGTCGTGAGTGAGATATATACCCCGCCTCCGGCGGCCCGCCCAATCTCCGATCCGCGCCAGACCGCACTGATCATCTATATTCTCATGCTCGTGCCGATCGTCATCCCGATCACCCACATTGTCGGTTTGGTGATGGCCTATGTCAGCCGCGACACGGCGCCGGACTGGCTCAAGACCCATTACACCTATCAGATTCGAACCTTCTGGATCGGGCTGCTCTATTTCTGCGCCGCCGTCGCATCCTGCATCATCCTCGTGGGCGTCCTGCTCGTACCCGCGGTGATCGTCTGGTACATCGTGCGTTGCGCGCTTGGCCTCTCACGCCTGATGCGGGAGGAAGCCTACCCGACCCCTGAAAGTTGGACGATTTAGGCGGCCCGACCGCGCACCATCAGGGAATAATCGTCCATCAGTGATAGGGAAATATTGCCCGGCGTGAAGCGGTAATCACCCACCTGGGCGACCGGCGTAACCTCAGCGGCGGTGCCCACGATGAAGCATTCGCTAAAGTCCCCCAGTTCCTCTGGCAGGATGTGACGCTCCACCACGTCAAAGCCCTTTTCCTGGGCGAGCGCCATGACCGCGCGACGCGTGATCCCGTCGAGGAAGCAGTCGGGGATCGGGGTATGCAAAACGCCGTCCTTCACGAAGAACACATTGGCCCCCGTGGCTTCGGCCACATAGCCGCGCCAATCCAGCATGAGGGCGTCGGCGAAACCCTCGCGCTCGGCGGCGTGCTTGGAGATGGTGCAGATCATATAGAGGCCGGCGGCCTTGGAGGCCGTGGGGGCGGTGTCGGGGGCGGGCCGACGATATTTGGCCCATGTCAGGGCTATGCCCTTGGCCTTCTGAATGGGATCGAAATAGCTCGGCCACTCCCAGACGGCGATCGCGACATGAACCTTCGACGCCTGGGCCGAGACGCCCATGACCTCGGATCCGCGCCAGGCGATAGGCCGGATATAGCAATCTTCCAGGCCATTGCGCGCGCAGGTCTCCTTGCACGCCGCCTCGATCTCTGCGACCGTATAGGGGATTTCGTAGTCCAGGATTTCGGCGGAGCGGAACAGTCGCCGCGTATGCTCGGCCAGGCGGAAAATCTCCCCTCCATACATGCGTTCACCCTCAAATACCGCGGAGGCGTAGTGAAGGGCGTGAGTGAGCACGTGGATCTTGGCCTCGCGCCACGGCGTGAAGGCGCCGTCCAGCCAGATCCATCCGTCACGGTCGTCGTAGGGAACTAGAGCCATTGGGCCAGTCATCCTCCAGGTTCGCGCGCGCAGCCTTAGACGAATTGGGGTGGCTCTCGTCAAACGAAATGGGGCGGGAGGCGGGCGCGGAGCGCCGCCATTTGCTGGTGGTGGACGATGACGCCGGCCTCAGGGAGCTGTTGAAAGAGTATCTCGCGGGCTCAGGATTCCGGGTCACGACAGCCCAGGACGCGGCGTCGGCGCGGCGGCTTGTGGAGGGAGTGCATTTCGATCTCCTCATCCTCGATGTGATGATGCCCGGCGAGGATGGTCTGGCCTTGGCGCGTTGGATTCGCGGCAGGCCCGGCGTGGCCGGCGCGGCCCCGATCCTCATTCTGACCGCCCGCGGCGCCCCTGATGACCGGATTGAGGGCCTCCGCACCGGCGCTGACGACTACCTCGCCAAACCCTTCGAGCCCCGGGAGCTGGTGCTGCGCATCGAGGCCATTCTCCGCCGGGCTGGCGCAAATACGGGGGAGGAGCAGCCCGTCCGCCTGGGCCGCTGCCAGTTCGATCCCGCCCGCGGGGAGCTCACCGCCGATGGCGCGCCCGTGCGCCTGACCGAGGCCGAGACTAGTCTTCTGAGGCTACTCGCCCGCGCGGCCCATGGCGCGGTGCATCGCCAGCAACTGATTAGCGGCGGCGACGCGAGCGGACGGGCGGTCGATATCCAGGTGACGCGTCTGCGGCGAAAGATCGAGGCCGATCCGTCCAACCCCCGCTATCTGCGCACGGTGCGTGGCCGCGGCTATATGCTCACGCCCGACTGATGCGCGTTCCCAGGCCGTGGCCGCGGGTGTTCTGGCGGCTGGTCAAGCGCCTTACCCCAACCTCCCTGTTCGGCCGCAGCCTGCTGATCATCGTCCTTCCCGTCGCGCTCATGCAGATCGCGGTGACCTATGTGTTTTTCGACGCTCATTGGCAGGAGGTGAACAGCCACCTGACCGAGGGGCTGGCGGGCGACGTCTCGCTCATCACGGCCCGATATGAGCAGGATCCTAGCCCCGCAAATCTGGCGCGCATCCAGGCCGAGGCGCAGGAAAACCTCGCGCTTTCCATCGTTGATGAGCCGGGCGCGATCCTGCCGAAGGGGAGACGCCCCTCTCTGTTTGTCGCCGTCGATCGCTCACTCACGCGCGCCTTGGCCGAACGCCTGGACGCCCCCTTCTGGTTCGACACCAACCGCTACCCGGCCTATGTGGACATCAGGGTCAAGACGCCCACCGGGGTCTTGAGGATCATCGCCCCCAAGGATCGCGTCTTCGCCACGCGCGGCCATATCTTCATTCTGTGGATGACCGTGGCGACCGTCCTGCTTACCGGGATTTCGATCATGTTCATCCGCAATCAGGTGCGCGCGATTGAACGCTTGGCGATCGCCGCCGAAGCTTTTGGTCGCGGCCAGGATACCCCATTTCTTCCGCACGGCGCGCGTGAGGTGCGTCAGGCGGCGCGCGCCTTTCTGGCGATGAAATCGCGCATCCAGCGACATGTGGAGCAGCGAACCGTGCTCCTGGCCTCGGTCAGCCATGATCTGCGCACGCCCCTCACGCGCCTTAAACTCCACCTGGCCATGACCCCGGAAGGTCCGCGCGCCGAGGCCATGCAAGGGGACGTGGCGGAGATGGAGCACATGATCGACGACTATCTCGCCTTTGCGCGGGGCGAGGGCAGCGAGGGGGCTGAGACGGTGCGTCTAGCGGACCTGATCGGGGTGGTCTGTCGGGGCGCGGCGCTGACGGGGGCGGCGGTGGACGTTGACGCGGATCCCGCCCTGCAAGCCCAGGTGCGGCCCGGCGCCCTCAAGCGCGCTCTGGCCAATCTCGTGATGAACGCGGCGTCCCATGCCAGGCATGTCAGCGTGAGCGCCCGGGCTTCGAGCCTGGGCGGCGTGGAGATCATCGTTGACGATGATGGTCCGGGCATTCCGCCGGACCGCCGGGAAGACGCCTTCGCGCCTTTCTCGCGCCTGGACGCCGCCCGCGCGCTGAACCCCAAGGGCGCGGGTCTCGGCCTGGCCATCGCGCGCGATGTGGCCCGCGGCCACGGCGGCGACGTGACCCTGGGGCCCTCGCCGCTGGGAGGCCTCCAGGCCATGATGCGCCTTCCCTGATGAGCCAAAGCTAGAGTGTGAGCACCACCTTGCCCAGGTGCGCGCCGCCCTCCAGCCATTCATGGGCCTGGGCCGCGGCCGCCAGCGGGAAGGTCTGGTCAACGACGCATTTGATCTTCCCGTCCGCGACCCAGGGCCAGACCACGCGTTCCACCGCCGACGCAAGCCGCGCCTTTTCATCTGCCGATCTGGGGCGAAGCGTGGAGCCCGTGATGATCAGGCGCTTCTGCATCATCTTAGCAATGGGAAGCTCCACCTTTCCCCCACCCAGGGCGGCGATATGGACGAGGCGCCCGCCCGACTTGAGCGCCTCCAGATTTTTCGGAAAGTAATCCCCGGCCACCATGTCCAGAATGACATCGACGCCTCCGTGAGCGGCGGCCACGGCGGCGAAGTCTTCGCCAGTGGCGTCCACGGCGATGTCCGCCCCCAGCCCCAGAGCCTGTTTGGCCTTGCTTGCGCCGCGCGCTGTGGCGATCACCGTGGCGCCGGCCGCCTTGGCCATCTGGATCGCGGCGACGCCTATCCCTGACGTGGCGCCATGCACCATGAAGGTTTCGCCCGCCTTCAGCGCTCCGTGTTCGAAGACATTGGCGAAGACCGTGAACACAGTCTCGGGAAGGCTGGCGGCCTGGGTGAAATCAAGCCCCGGCGGCATGGGCAGCGCGTGGCGGGCGTCGGCCACGGCGAACTCCGCATAACCGCCCCCGCCGAGCAGGGCGCAAACAGGGTCGCCGGCGCGCCAGCGGCCCGCGCCCTCCACCACCTCGCCCGCCACCTCAAGACCCAGCGTGACCGGCGCCCCTGGGGGCGGGGGATAAAAGCCAAGGCGCTGCAACAGGTCGGGGCGGTTCACGCCCGCCGCCTTGACGGCGATCAGGATTTCCCCGGGCCCAGCCTCTGGTCTGGCGATCCGGGCGATATGTAGAGCCGAGGCGGGCCCCTTGCCGCCTTCGATCATGATGGCCTCCATGTCGGCGTGGCTCATGATGGCGGCGGCTCCCTTGCCTTGCGCCTTTGCGCGGGGATGCTCAGATAGCGCCTGACGCGGGGGTGGGCAAAGGAAGCCTGGACGATGAATGAAGAACCGGCCGAGGCGCGGCGGGCACGGGGCCAATCCCTCCTTGATTTATCGCGGGAGGACCTGGATCTTCACGCCGTGGAGGAACTTGAGGAGAGGATTGCCATATTGGAAGCGGAGATCGCCCGCACCCGCGCCCAGATGAGCCGCAAGCAGGCGGGTCGCGCCGCGGCAGAAGCCCTGTTCTTCCGCAAGGACTGACCCTTGACCACCTTTGATCTGACCACGCCCGCCGGACGTCGCCGCGCGGTGCTCGATCATCTCTGGCATGATCATGCCTATCTGCGTCTGGGCTTTTCCAACGCCCACTGGATTTCCCATGAGTTGGTCCGCACCAACCAGCCCTGGCCCTTCCAACTCGCGGCCTGGGCGCGGCGGGGCATTCGCACGGTGATCAATCTGCGCGGCGGCATGGCCACAAGTTTTCGCGCGCTTGAGGTGGACGCCTGCGCCCGCCATGGGCTCGAATTGGTGGATTTCGTCGTGGCCTCGCGCGACGTTCCCTCGGCCGAGAAGGTGCTGGCGGCGCGCGAGCTCTTCGAAACTGTGCGCTACCCCGCCCTGATGCATTGCAAGTCGGGGGCGGACCGCGCCGGGATCATGGCGGTGTTCTACAAGCATTTTCGACAGGGCGAGAGCATCCGCGAGGCCCTGTCCCAGCTCAGCCCCCGCTATCTCCACGTGCGCGCCGGCCTGACCGGGGTGCTGGACTATATCTTCGAGCGATATCTCGCCCAGGGGGAGCCGGCGGGCCAGAGCTTTGTCGACTGGGTTCAGAGCGAGGCCTATGACCCCGTGCGTCTGAAGGCCGAATTCCGGGCCGGTTGGTGGGGAACGCAGCTGACGGAGCGCCTGCTCAGGCGCGAGTAGTCCCGTCGTGGTGCGGGTCCAGCAGCTTGTGGGCGTGGATGATGAAATAGCGCATGTGCGCGTTATCCACCGTGGATTGAGCCTTGGCCTGCCAAGCGAGGCGGGCGGCGGCATAGCTGGGGTAGGCGCCCACGAAATCGAGTTTCGTGAGGTCCCGGAAGGTTGTGCCAGCCACGTCTTCGAGCTCGCCCCCGAACACGAGGTGAAGAAGTTGCGCCTCGCTCAAGGTCCGTCTTCCCTCATCTGGCCCTCGTCATTTGCCCGCGATCGCCAGAGCATCCACCATCACCGACGGCGTCAAGGACGCGCCCCTCTGGACGAGGTCGGAACCGGGGATCATGCGCGAATAGATATCGAGCAGATTTCCGGCCACGGTGATTTCGGTCACCGGATAGGCCACTTCGCCGTTCTCGAACCAAAGTCCCGAACAGCCCACCGACCAGTCCCCGGTATTGGCGTTGAGGGATGGTCCGAACATGGAGGTCACCAGGAGGCCTCGCCCAGCGTCAGCCATCAGCTCGCTTTGACCACGCGCGCCCGGCGCCAGGGAAAGGTTGGAGGCGGAGACGCCCGGCGGTCCGGCGAGACTGCGCGAAGCGTGGCCGGTGCTGGTCATGCCCAGTTGCCGCGCGGAGCTGGTGTTGAGCAGCCAGGTGGTCAGGACGCCTTCGGCGATGATGTCCCAGCGCCGGTTCTCCACGCCTTCGTCATCAAAGGCCGATGAGCCGAGGCCTCGGGGCTGGTGGGGATCATCGGTGAGCGTGACGGCGGGGGAGAACAGGCGTTCGCCCAGCTTGTCCTTGAGAAAGGAAACGCCGCGGGCCACGGCTGGGCCAGATATGGCGCCGAGCAGCGGGGAGATCAGGGCCCCCGCCAGGCGGTTTTCGAAGATCACCGGGGCGGTCATGGAGGCCAGCTTGCGCGCCCCGAGGCTCGCGGCGGCCCGGCGACCGGCTTCCGCCCCGATCGCCTCCGGCGCCGGCAGGTCCGCAAACCAGCGGGTGGAGCGGCCTTCGTAGCCCTGCTCCATTTCGGCGCCCTCGCTGGCGATGGCGCCCGCCGAGATCGATGACGCCGTGCCGCGCTGCTCGCCCTTAAAGCCCTCGCTATTGGCGAACAGCCAGACCGAGGATGACCAGCTCCCGGAGGCGCCGTTGGAATTGGTGACCTTGGGCATGGCCTGGGCGGCCTGTTCAGCCGCGAGCGCCCTGGCCTCCAGCGTTTCGGCCGTGGGCTCGGCGGGATCGAAGAGATCCAGATCGATGGCCGCGCTCTTGGCGAAACAATCCGGGGACGGCAGGCCCGCATATGGATCCTCGGCGGCGAGCCTGGCCATGGCGACAACACGCTCGACCAGTTTGCGGCGTCCCTCCGGCGAGGTGTCGGAGCCCGAAACCGAAGCATGACGGCGGCCGATCAGCACCCTGAGGCCCAGGTCCCGCGACTCCTCGCGTTCAACTTCCTCAAGGGCGCCTAGCCGAACGGTCACGGACAGGGACTGGCGCTCAGCGAAGACGGCTTCCGCCGCCTCCGCGCCGGCTGCGAGGGCCATGCCCAAGGTGTCTTCCAGCTGATCAGGGCTCATCGCTCGGATATGCGGGAGGCGAGGCCCATGCGCAACGCCATTGGACCGGCTTAAGCGATGAGATCTGGCGTCAGAAGGCTTGCGAGTTGGGCGATCTGGTCCTTGAGCAGGAGTTTGCGCTTCTTCAGGCGCGCCAGCTGGATCTGGTCTGGCTGCGCCGTGTCTTGAATCGCCGCGACGGCGACGGACAGGTCCTCATGCAGCTCTCTCAGTCGGCTAAGCCTCAGGCGAATATCGAAGACGCCATCATCTTCGGCCTCCTCGTCCATGCGCGCTGCCCTCCTCTAGCGCCTCGACCCGGCTTAACAGGCGTCGGTGAGTGTGGCCAGGAGGTTGGCCGGCGTCACGCCGCCCCAGGCCCGTGTGACCTCATCAAGCGCTGTGAAGAGATCCTCCGCCTCGCCATGGGAGTCGGGCGTCAGGCTCTCCAGAGCCTCAATGAGGGCGCGTTCGGCGGCGAGCTCGCTGGCCATATAAGCCGCGCGCGCGGCCAGGCGGGGGCCATCCTCCAGCGGGGGGCGGGCGGTCTTCAGCGCGGCGCGGATGCGCCGCGAAGGCCCTAGCACTTCGGCTTCAAGGCTCTTGGCGGCCGCGATGGCGCGCATGAGCACATCGGCTCTGATCGGGCGCCCCTCGCGCGCCGCCCACAGACGCCACAGGAGAAGGCTGACGCATTGTCGGTGTCGATTCTGCAGGGCAAGGGCGGCCGCCGCGACCTCGTCGCGATCATAGAGTTCTACCGCGAAATCCCAGGCCTTCACTCGACTTCACCACCGACCGTCTCAAGGCTCTCGCCCCAGCGCTTCACGCCCCGCCATTCGAGGCCGAAAAGGTCAAGGGCGCGGCCCACCGATTGATCGACCATCTCGGCGATGCTGGCCGGCCTTGCATAAAAGGCCGGTAGCGGCGGGGCAATGATGGCGCCCATTTCGGAAAGGGCGGTGAGGCTGCGCAAATGCCCCAGATGTAGCGGTGTCTCCCGCACCATGAGCACCAGGGGGCGGCGCTCCTTTAGCGTGACGTCCGCCGCCCGCGTGAGCAAAGACGATGTCACGCCCGTGGCGATTTCGCTGAAGGTCCGCACCGAACAGGGTGCAATAATCATGCCCATCGTGTGGAATGAACCCGAGGCCACGGCCGCGCCGACCTGCGCCGGGGGATAGCGCACATCAGCCCTTGCCATGAGATCGGCGGGCGTGAGGTCTGTTTCCTGGGCCAAGGTCAGCATGGCCGCGCGCGAGGCGATCAGGTGGCTCTCGAGTCCCAGATCACGGCAGGCATCCAGGACCCGCAGGCCCAGCGCCACGCCAGAGGCGCCAGAAATGCCCACCACGAGACGCCGGGGTCGATCCGTGATCATTCTTGGCACCCTTCCCCAATCATCGGCGCCGCACAACCATATGTGATCTGACAGACGGCGCGGACGGGTGTTCACTCATCAGGTCGCAGCCCAGCACAGGGAGATGAAGCACATGGCGATCGAAGGCCGTCTTCGCGAACTTGGCGTCAAGCACCAGAGTCTCGAAAGAGCCATTCATGACGAGGTGATCCGGCCCGCCGCCGACGCCGCCCTGATCCGGGAGCTCAAACGTCGAAAGCTTCGCCTTAAGGAACAGATAGAGCTCCTAAAGGCGCGTCCGAACTAGAATTCGCCGCGCGGAGCGCAACCTTTCAAACCGCTTCTTGCTCGCTCGCCGGTTGCAGGACGGGCCCCTCAGGCTGTTCCCGTCCGCGTTTGGCGTCATCCTTGGCCTTCTTGTCCGCCGCCGCCTTGACCAGGGCGTCAAGTTCCAGCTGGCCGACCAGTCCGAGGGACACCGGGTCCACGGGCTTGATGTTGACCGCATTCCAATGGGTGCGGTTGCGGACCTGATCGATGGTGGCTTTGGTGGTGCCGAGCGTCTTGGAAATTTGGGCGTCGCTCACCTCGGGATGATTGCGCACGAACCATGCGATGGCGTCGGGCCGATCCTGGCGACGGGATACTGGGGTGTAGCGAGGCGCCTTCTTAGGCGTCTTCAGCACCTGGGCGTGACGGCTCTTCTGAGCCTTCATGCGATAGGCCGCGCTGGCTTGCGCCGCGGCCAGTTCCTCGCGGGTCAATTGCCCGTTGGAGATGGGATCGGCGCCCCGGATGTCACGGGCCACCTCGCCATCGGCGATGCCCTTCACTTCCAAAGGGTGCAAGCCGCAGAAGTCGGCGATCTGCTCAAAGGTCAAGGACGTGTTGTCCACCAGCCAGACGGCCGTCGCCTTGGGCATCAGAATTTCGTTCACGTCGGTCTCCAGAAACACCAGCGCCCGGCCTTTCGACCGGGCGGTTCATAAGGCGTCATCTATAGCGCCGCGGGGCGCGAAAACAAACCGCGATCATTCCTAAGGTTTGAAGGAGAGCCCATGGGCCACGAACCAGGTCAGGCCCGCCGCCACGGCCGCGGCGATTATCAACCGGGTCCGCGACGCGAGGGCGGGGGCGGTGAGGCTTGGCGAAAGACGCGCGACGCCGGTGATCATGGGCCCGATCAGATTCTTTCGGCGTAGCGCGTAGACCAAAATCGCGACGAGATGCACGGTGATGAGGGCCACCAGCACCCAGAAGATCTGATGATGCCAATGGGTGATCGCCCGGCCGGTGTCGAAGCTGACGAATTTCGACAGGGGGCCGGCCTCAATGGCGTCCTCGTCCACGGCGAAAAGCCCAAGACCGATCTGCAGGGCCAGAGCCGTCAGCAGGGCGATCACACTCCATCCGCCGAGAGGATTATGCCCGATCCGCCGCGCGCCCGACCGGCCCCGCAGATAGGCGATCACGGTCGGCGGGCCGGCCACGAAGTCTGAAAAGCGCGCCGTGGAGGAGCCGATTACGCCCCAGATCAGGCGGAACCCTAAGAGTCCTAACATCACGTAACCTGACAGGCGGTGCCAGGAGAGGTGATCATTCGTGGCGGACCACCAGGAGAAGGGGATCAGCGCGGCGATCAGCCAATGCACAAGGCGTGTCGGCAGGTCCCAGACTCTCACCGGCCTTAATGGGGTCTCGGCTTCGCCGGCGCCCGATTTTGGCAGGATCAATCTGGGTCTTTCTGGCGGAAAGTTTCATGGCAGGACTTGCAGGCGTCGCCCGTGGCCTTCAGGGCCGGCATGAAGTCAGCCGTCTTCCCCGCCTGGGCGACCGCGTTGAGGTTCGCGGCCGCGATCTGCAGGTCGTGCGCCTTCGCGGCGAATTTGGCCTTGTCGGTCCAGACCACGGGCAAGGCTTGCATCTTCACCCCCGTGGAGGGGCCGCTATCGGCGGGGAACCAGCTCGGCAGAGCCTTGGCGTGGTCGGCGATCAGCGCCGTCTGGACCTTGATCACGCTCTGATCCGGCGCGCCGGATTTCAACTGATCGAAGATCGTTTTCATCGCCTTGCCCATTTCCTTGAAATGGACCTGACGGTCCTTGGCCGCATCGACGCCGCTCAGTCCGCTCGCCAGAGCCGCACTGGCGCTCAACCCCAAACTTATGGCGATGATGGAATTCAGGATTGTCTTGCGCATGACGACGTCGGATCCCTTATGAACTTCAACCTCTGGCGTCCCGTAGAGGACTCGAACCTCTGACCCCCGGTTTAGGAAACCGGTGCTCTATCCTGCTGAGCTAACGGGACCACGAAGGCTCTTTTAGGCTGGCTGGCGCCAGCGCGACAACGGCAAACAAGCCTCCTGGGCGCTCGCATCTCGACGTCAGACGGAAAAGCCGCCATCAGCCTTGTGTAAAAGCGCGAAGGGGGCGGGCATGTTCGAATCGCTGAAGGAAATGGACCGCGACCATTGGAACGCGGCGATCGCGGGGTTCTTGGGGTGGGCCCTCGACGCCTTCGACTTCTTCCTGATGGTGTTCATGTTCACCGCCATCGCCAAGGAGTTTCATACGCAACTGGCGTCGGTCGCGGTGGCGAGCGCGGTGACGCTGGCCGCACGCCCGTTTGGCGCTCTCTTCTTCGGCCTTCTCGCGGACCGTTACGGGCGCCGCCCGGTCCTCATCGCCGATATCATGGCCTTTTCGGTCCTTGAGCTCGCCTCCGCCTTCGCGCCCAGTCTCACCGTTCTGATCATCATGAGGGCGCTGTTCGGCTTCGCCATGGGCGGGGAGTGGGGTGTCGGCGCGTCACTGGCTCTCGAATCGATTCCCACCAAGGCCAGAGGACTGATCAGCGGCATGCTTCAGGAAGGTTATGCCGTCGGCTATCTGCTCGCCGCCCTCGTCTTCTACCTCCTGTTTGATCGCATTGGCTGGCGCGGCATGTTTGTCGTGGGGCTTGCGCCCGCGCTGCTCGCCGGCTTCATCAGCCTGAGCGTCAAGGAGTCTCCGGCCTTCGAGGCGCGGCGGGCCACGGCGCCGCGATCAGGCTCCCTGCGGGTCTGGATGATCGGCGCGGGCGCCTTCTTGGTGGCCATGGCGCCGGTGGCCCTTTCCGCCGGCCAGCCCGGTCATCTGCTGGGGCTCATCTATGGAATCGATGTGCCTATCGCCCTGGCCGGACTGTGGTTTTTCCGCCGTTTCTGGAAGCTCGCCCTCTATCTCGTCGCCCTGATGACGACGTTCAACCTGTTCAGCCATGGGACGCAGGATCTCTATCCAACGTTTCTCACCCACCAGCATCATCTGGCCGCGTCGGTCGTTGGCCCTCTCACAGCCTTCGGGAATGTCGGCGCCCTGCTGGGCGGCGTCACTTTCGGCGCCTTGTCAGAGCGCCTGGGACGTCGTCGCGTGATCATCATCGCGGCCCTGGCCTCCCTCATGATCATTCCCCTCTGGGCGTTTTCGCAGACCCTCGCCATGCTGGCCGCGGGCGCATTCCTGATGCAGGTGACGGTGCAGGGCGCCTGGGGCGTGGTGCCCGCCCACCTGAACGAGCTGGCTCCCGGCGGCGAGCGCGGCGTTTTTCCAGGATATGTCTACCAGCTCGGCAACCTTATTGCTTCGGGCCTGATCGTTTGGCAGGCGCGGTTCGCCGAGGCCAAGGGAGGGGCCTATTCCACGGCCCTGGCGGTCACGGCCGGCGGCGTCGCCTTGCTTCTCGTCGCCCTTGCCCTGTTCGGGCCAGAACGACGCGGAGACGATTTCAGCGCCACATCCGACGCCTAGCCTCTATTTGCCACGGCGCTTGCCCCGGCCCCCGGACCCCGCCGCGCGCAACTCCAGCACGGCCGCCAACACCGCCAGGGCCGTCTCGATGGCTGTTCGCGCGGTCGCGCCGTCGAGTTTCAATCCCGCCGAGGGTTTGCGCGGCCGCCCTTTGAGGATCGCGGGCGCGACGAGGACGATAAGGAGCGTCAAAAGGGCGAAGGCGAGGGCGGTGGCGGCGCCTGCCGCCGCCGGCGAGAGCGAATGGCGCAAGAGGGCGTAAAGTCCAAATCCCGCCGCGATGACCGCGACCCCCGTGGCGCCGGCCGCCAAGCCGGCGGCGATCAGGCCCGCGATGATCCGGCCGATAAACCTGTTGAGCAT
>Ga0116230_10000365_pt1 | contig 39101 bp, 32 predicted proteins | sample S1TSphfallax_3_FD_88678 | JGI IMG/M metagenome (GOLD analysis project Ga0116230, IMG submission 88678) | Host-associated microbial communities from peat moss isolated from Minnesota, USA - S1T2_Fd - Sphagnum fallax MG | ecosystem: Host-associated > Plants > Peat moss > Unclassified | place... | reverse complement strand
GTTTCGTAAACCCGTCACCGCTCCCGCAGCCGTTTCCCCCACCCAGAGCCTTCTTAGCGTCTTTGCGCCTTCGCTCGCGCATTCCCCCCGTTTCGTTCCGTAGCGCCCAACTCAATCCGCCAAAACATCCGCCACCGTCTCAAACTGATACCCCGCATCCACCAGCCGAGGCACAATCTCCCGCACCGCCTTCAGCGTCTCCGAAATATCCGGCTTCGCCGCCACCGCGCGCCCGTCATGCAAACAAATAATCCCGCCCGGCCCCGCCTTCCGCAAAACCAGCTCCGCAATCTGCGCCGCCGGCAGCCGCCAGTCATGCCCAATCACCGTCCACATCACATCCAGCAAAACCAGCCGCTCCTGCACCTCGCGCATCCCCAGCCACCGGTACCCATACGGCGCGCGCAAAACCATCGGCGTCACGCCCGTTTCTTCCTGAATAATCTGCTGCGTGTCTGTGAATTCCCGCTCAATGAACTCGCGCGTCTTGAACGGCAAATGCCGATGCGAATACGTGTGGTTCCCAATCTGGTGCCCCGCCGCCGCCACATCCCCGGCAATATGCGGCAGCCGCCTCACATTCATCCCGCACTGGAAAAACGTCGCCTTCACGCCTTCCGTGTCCAGATAATCCAGCAGCTCCAGCGTCCCTTCGCTCGGCCCGTCATCAAAAGTCAGCGCAATCGACTTCCTCGTCCCGGGCCCCCGAAATACCGATGGGCCAAAAAGCTGCGAAGACTTGGCCACACTTCCGTAAGCCGCTGCCGCCGACACCCCGCCCACCAAAGCACCCGCCGTGAAGCCGACCACTCTCAGTGTACGCATCCGTCTCAGCCTATCATTCTTATAGGTGTAACTTTTAAGCAGCCGCGCGCGAACCTGTAGTCGACAGAACTTGCCGCCGAGAAAGGATATAACGATGGAAGATTCTTCCCAGACCCTCCGCCTCAAGCACCTCCTGGCCATCCGCTGGTTCCACTGGGTCAATTTCCCGCTCCTCTCCATGATGATCTGGAGCGGCCTGCTCATCTACTGGGCTTACTCGCCCTATCACATCGGCAGCTTCCACTTCTTCCCCGATTGGTTCGTCAACCTGCTGAACCTCAAATTCCACCTCGCCCAAGGCATGGCCATCCATTTCGTCTTCATGTGGCTCTTCATCGCCAATGGCATCCTCTACGTTTCCTACACGCTCCTCTCCGGCGAATGGCGCATGCTGGTGCCGCGCTCTGGAAAAGCTTTCCGCGACGCCTTTCACGTCCTGCTGCATGATCTGCACCTCCGCAAAGAGGCCCCGCCCCAGGACAAATACAACGCCGCCCAGCAAATCGCCTATACCGGCATTATTCTGATGGGCGTCGGCTCCTTCCTCACCGGACTCGCCGTCTACAAGCCCGTCCAAATGGGCTGGCTCGCCGCCCTGTTCGGCGGCTATGCGGGCGCGCGCCTCGTTCACTTTATGCTGACGCTCGGCTACGTCGGCTTCTTCGCCATCCATATTCAGCAGGTCGTGCTAGCCGGCTGGAACAACTTCCGAAGCATGGTCATTGGCTACGAGGTCGTGACTCAGCATGACTAACCCGCGCACCATCACCCTCTCCGAACGAGAAGCGCAAAAGAAACTGAAGCGCCTCACCCGCCGCGGCTTCCTTGCTGGAGGCATCGCCGCCGCGGCCGGCATCGGCGGCTACAAATGGCTCACCAGCGGCGGCGAAATCGGCGGCCGCACCTGGCAGGAACGCGCCGTCCTCAATGCCAACGGCGCCATCTCCGAAGCCTACTTCAGCGATTCGCGCCTCGCCCGCACTTTCCGCCCGGACCAAATCGGCTTTCAAAAAGCCAACGGCGGTTACGGCCTCGATGACGACGACGAACTCAAAACCTGGAAGCTCACCTTCGATCCTGGTATTGCTGGCGTCTCGCCCCTCACTCTCCAGCTCGCCGACGTCCAATCCCTCCCCCAGCAAAAGATGATCACCAACTTCTGCTGCATCGAAGGCTGGAACGTTATCACCCAATGGACCGGCGTCCGCCTCGCCGATTTTCTGCGCAAATACCTGCCCACCGGCCACAGCCTTCCCCCTTACGTCTACATGGCCACGCCCGACGAAGAATATTACGTCGGCCTCGACAGGAAAAGCGCCGTGCATCCGCAAACCCTCCTCGCCTGGGAAATGAACAATCAGCCGCTGACGTCCGAACATGGCGCGCCCTTGCGCCTGGTGATCCCCGTCAAGTACGGCATCAAGAACATCAAGCGCATCGGCACCATCCGCCTCACCGACAAGCGCCCTGCTGACTATTGGGCTGAAAACGGCTACGATTGGTTCTCAGGTCTCTAATTCGTGTCCCCGCACCCGCTCTTCGCCGGCACTTCCGGTTTCGCCTACCCCACCTGGAAGCCCGATTTCTACCCCGCCAAGCTCCCCGCCAGCCAGTTCCTGAACTATTACGCCACCCGCCTGAACGCCGTCGAAGTCAACTACACCTACCGCCGCATCGCCGCCGCCGCCACCTTTGAAAAATGGCTCGCCGCCACGCCCGACGGCTTCACCTTTCTGCCCAAAGCGCACATGAAAATCACCCATTCGCTCAAGCTGAAAGACGCCGAAGACTTCACCCGCTATTTCCTTGAATCCCTCGAACCCCTGCGCGCCGCCAACCGCCTCGGCCCCATTCTTTTCCAGCTTCCGCCCAGCTTCGCCGCCGATCCCGCCCTGCTCACCAATTTCGTCCGCCTCCTGCCGCGAACCGGCAAAGCCGCCTTCGAATTCCGCAACGCCACCTGGTTCAGCGAAGAGATCTACAGCATCCTCACCGGACACAATGTCGCCCTCTGCCTGGCCGAAAACGAAAACCTCGAAACCCCGCCCGTCCTCACCGCCGATTTCGTCTACTTCCGCCTCCGCAAACCCGAATACGCCGAATCCGAACTCCCTCAATACCTGCCCAACGGCCGCCCCACCTACGCCATCTTCAAGCACGAAGACACACCCGAAGGCGCCCTGAACGCCGAAAAACTCCTGAACCTCCACAAACCAAACGTAGGATAGGCCTCCAGGCCTAGCCAACTATTGTGAACATTCCACGAATAAATTCTTGTTATACTTAAGAGGAATTCCCCTATGCCTCCTGCCAGCGTCGAATACGCCTCCGCGCCCTCAATCATTAGCCCGTCTGGTACTGAAGCAACGGGGGGGAAACGCAAGAAAATCATCCTCTTAAAGCCCCGCGGCTTCTGCGCTGGCGTCGTTCGCGCCATCGACGTCGTTAAAATCGCGCTTGATCTCTACGGCGCGCCCATCTACGTCCGCAAGGAAATCGTTCATAATCGCCACGTGGTCGAAGAACTGCGCGCGGCCGGTGCCATTTTCGTCGAAGAACTCGCCGAAGTCCCCGAAGGCGCGCGCGTCATTTTTAGCGCCCACGGCGTTTCGCCCGCCGTTCGCTCCGAAGCCAAAGAACGCAAGCTCCAGGTCATTGACGCCACCTGCCCGCTGGTCACCAAAGTTCATCTGGAAGCCGTCCGCTACGCCAAACAGGGCTACACCATCATCCTGATCGGCCACCGCGACCATGACGAAGTCATCGGCACTCTCGGCGAAGCCCCCGAAAACACAATTCTCGTCAGCGACGTGAACGATGTCGATCATCTGGAAATCGCCAACCCCGACCGCATGGCCTACCTCACCCAGACCACGCTCTCGCTCGACGAAACCCAGGACATCGTGCGCCGCCTGATGGAGCGCTATCCCAAAATCATCGGCCCCAAAACGCAGGACATCTGCTACGCCACCGAAAATCGCCAGTTGGCCGTCAAAGCCGTCGCTCCCATGTGCCAGGCTCTTCTCGTCGTCGGCTCCCAGAACAGTTCCAATTCGCGCCGCTTGGTGGAAGTTTGCGAAAAATCCGGCGTGCCCGCTTACCTGCTCGATGATTCCAGCGAAGTCCAGCCCGCCATGCTGATGAACGTCGACACCGTCGCCGTCACCGCTGGCGCGTCCGCGCCGGAACATTTGGTCGAAGAGCTGATCGCTTACTTGAAATCAAAAGGCTACTCCGATCTCGAAGAAGCCGAAATCAAGGAGGAAGACGTGCGCTTCACGCTGCCTTCCGACCTGGAAAGTTTTACCCCGCGGCTTTACACCGTCCGAACTTCGTAGAAACTTCCAGTACCGCAGGATAGTCGAATTTTATATAGACGATGAAGTCCAGTCTTCAAATTTCGGATTCATTGAATCAGGCAACTGATCAGGCCATTCAGCGGGCGTCCACCTCGCTGCTGCGCCGCCAGACGGCGGACGGCTTCTGGTGGGCTGACCTTCGCGCCGATTCCACGCTCGAATCCGACTACATCATGATGGAATTGTGGCTCCATCCGCCCGTAAATGGGGTTTGGAACCCGCCATCGAAAGACCGCATTCAGCGCGCCGTCGCTTCCATCCTCAGCCGCCAGCTTCCCGACGGTGGCTTCAATATTTACTTGAATGGCCCGTCGGAAATCAGTGCATCCATTAAGGCTTATTTCGCCCTGAAAGTTTCTGGCGTGTCGCCCGAAGACGCCCGCATGCAGCGCCTGCGCGCCCGCATTCTGGAACTCGGCGGCTTGCAAGCCGCCAACAGCTACGTCCGCGTCAATCTCGCGCTCTTCGGCCTGTTCCCGCGCAAAGCCTGCCCGGTGATTCCGCCTGAAATTATTCTGCTGCCGTTCAACTTCATCTACCAGATGTCGTCCTGGACGCGCGCCATTGTCATTCCCCTTTCCATCGTCCACGCGTCCAACCCAAAGCGCCCCGTGCCCGCCGGTTTCACCGTCGATGAGTTGTTCCTCTCCGGTGCGCCCATGAACCCGGTGCATGATCCGCACTTCTTCAGTTGGCGCAACTGCTTCATCGCGGTCGATAAATTTCTGAAATACTGGGAGCGCATCAGCCCAGGCGTCATTCGCAACTACGCCATCAAAAAATGCGAAGAATGGATGATTGAGCGCTTTGAAGGTTCCGACGGCCTGGGCGCCATTTACCCGTCCATGCAATACGCCGTCATGGCGCTGGATGTGCTGGGCTATAAAGCCGACCACCCCCTGCGTGTCCGCGCGCAAAAAGAGTTCTACAACCTGATGGTGGATAACGATTCTCGCGGCTTCTACATGCAGCCCTGCTTCTCGCCCATTTGGGACACCGCCATCGCCGCTTTTTCTCTGGCTGACGCCGACAAGATCCCAAGTTCTGCTTTAAGATCCACCGCCGACTGGCTGATTTCAAAAGAGATCCGCCGCAAAGGCGATTGGGCCATCAAGCGCCCCGACACCGAACCTTCCGGTTGGGCTTTCGAATTCAACAACGAGTTTTACCCCGATGTGGACGACACCGCCATGGTGCTGCTCGCCTTCCACAAAATTAAAGCATCGGATGAAGGCAAACAGCGCGCCTGCATCAAGCGCGCCATTAACTGGCTGCTCGCCATGCAGGGCAAAGACGGCGGCTGGGCTGCTTTCGATGTGGACAACAATTGGAGCATTCTCAGTGACGTCCCGTTTGCCGACCACAACGCCATGCTCGATCCGGCCTGCCCCGACATCACCGGCCGCGTCATGGAAGCCCTCTCCAAGCACGGCATTGAAGGCAACCACCCCGCCATGCGCCGCGCCGTGCAATACCTGATGCGCGTCCAGGAGCAGGACGGAAGCTGGTACGGCCGCTGGGGTGTCAATTACATCTATGGCACGTTCCTGGCTCTGCGCGGTCTGCGCGCCGCCGGCGTCGACGAAAACGAGCCGTTTATTCAATACTCTTTGGAATTCATTCGCGCCTTTCAAAACCGCGACGGCGGTTGGGGCGAAAGCTGCGCCAGCTACGACGAAAACCGCTACGTCAACAACCCCAGCACGCCGTCCCAAACCGCCTGGGCCATTCTTGCGCTTCTCGCGGGCGGCGACATCCGCAGCGAAAGCCTCTACAACGGCATTGAGTATCTTGTCTCTCACCAGCGCAGCGACGGTAATTGGGATGAAGACTACTGCACCGGAACCGGCTTCCCGCGCGTCTTCTACCTCGCCTACACCGATTACCGCAACACATTCCCGCTGCTCGCGCTTTCCGAATACCGCAAAGCCACCGCAGCGGCCTAGGTTCCCACTCCCTTGCCGCCTGTCTTAGTAACTGGAGCCAGTGGATTCCTGGGCTGGCATGTGGCCCGCCTGCTGCTGGAGCGCGGCTTCGCCGTGCGCGCCCTCTGCCGTCCCGGCAGCGCCATTCGCGAGCTGGACGTCGAAAAAGTCACCGGCGACTTGCGCGATCCCGATTCGCTCAAACGCGCCGCCCAAGGCTGCACGCGCGTCTTCCACATCGCCGCCGACTACCGCCTCTGGTCGAAAAACCCGCAAGATCTCTACGATTCGAACGTCGAAGGCACGCGCCATCTTCTGGCCGCCGCCAAAGACGCCGAACGCATCGTCTACACCAGCACCGTTGGCTGCATTGCCATGCCGCACGGCGATGAATCCACACCCATTTCGATAGAGGACATGACCGGCCATTACAAGCGCTCCAAATGGCTGGCCGAGCAGGCGGCTCTCAAAGCCGCGCGCGCCGGCATGCCCGTCGTCATCGTCAACCCCACCGCCCCCATCGGCGATCACGACACCAAACCCACGCCCACCGGAAAAATCATCGTCGATTTCGTCGCCGGCCGCCTGCCCGCTTTTGTCGACACCGGCCTGAATCTGGTGGACGCCCGCGACGTGGCGCTGGGTCACATCCTGGCAGCCGACAAAGGGCGCGCGGGAGAGCGCTATATCCTGGGATGCGAGAACCTCACCCTGGAACAAATCTTGAATCGCCTCTCACCCATGGCCCACCGCCCCGCGCCCAGCGTGAAACTGCCCTACGCCGTCGCCTATGCCGCAGGCGTCGTGACGACGGCATGGGCCAACCTAACCGGCAAATATCCCGTCGCGCCCATGGAAGGCGTCAAAATGTCCCGCAAAAAAATGTTCGTCAGCCACGCCAAAGCAGCGCGCGAATTAGGCTACAACCCCGCCCCCGTCGACGCCGCCCTCCAGCGCGCCGTCACCTGGTTCAAATCCAATGGCTACTGCTAACCTTCAACTTCAACTTCGAAACCTCCAACTCCAACTTCGGGGACGGAGAGATATGGTACGAAGTGAAGAAGTTTTAACCTCGTACCATATCTCTCCGTCCCCGAAGTTGGAGCGAGAAAAATAATGGCAATCCTTTACATAGCCTCCGAAGCCGCCGAACTTAAACCCTTCGCCGCCCACCTCACTGGCCTGCGCCCTCTGAAATGGCCGCTCGACTACGCCCAGGAAGGCATCCTCAACGACCGCCGCATCCTCCTCGCCGCCAACGGCGCCGGCCCCAAACTCGCCGCCCACGCCCTCGAAATCGCCATCCGAGCCATCTCCGCCGCCGATCTGCAATCTTCCGCCCTCGAAGCCGCCGTCAGCGTCGGGTTCTGCGGCGCACTCCAGCCCGATCTCAAAGAAGGCCAAGTCATCGTCGCCGAAAATCTGAAAAGCCCTGAATCCACCGAAACTCTCCCCTGCTGCGCCGTCGATTGCGCCCGCCCATTCCTCACCGGCGACATCCTTTCCCAGAATCGCGTCGCCGGCAAATCGTCGGAAAAGCTGGATCTCGGCCGCCGCTTCCAGGCGCTGGCCGTCGAAATGGAAGCTTGGGGCGTGGCCGCGCGAGCAAAACGCGCCGGATTGCCCTTTTGCTGCATCAAAATTGTGGCGGACCGCGCGGACGAATCGTTTGGCCTCGATTTCAATGAAGCGCGCTCCGGGGATGGCCGCATCTCTCGTGGGAAAATTATGGGTAAGGCCGTTGCAAGGCCCAGCGTGATTCCCGAGCTCTTCCGCCTGAAGCGGAGAACGGAAATGGCCGCCGCCGTCTTGGGGGATTTTCTTGTCAGTTGCAGATTTAGTGTTCAGCCGGTCGGTGCCAGTGTTGCCGAAAATTGAAGCGAGTATGCAGGCGGCTGTCTACCTTGGCAATAGCCAGGTGGCCGTCCAAACCGTCCCAACCCCCGAAATTGGCCCCGGCGAAGTTCTCATCCGCGTCGAAAGCTGCGGCATCTGCCACACAGATCTCAAAAAAGTCGAATACAACCTGCTCCCGCCGCCGCGCATCTATGGTCACGAAACCGCCGGCGTCATCGCGGCAACAGGCGCGGGAGTGACGAAGTATGCCGTGGGAGACCGCGTCATCGTTTTCCATCACATTCCCTGCGGAAATTGTTTTTATTGCCACCGGCAACTTTTCGCGCAATGTCCCGTATATAAGAAAGTGGGTGTCACCGCCGGTTTCGAGCCTGCCGGCGGCGGTTTCGCGCAGTATGTGCGCGTCATGGATTGGATTGTCGAGCGCGGCATCGAAAAAATCCCCGCCGGCGTTTCTTTCGATCAGGCCTGCTGGGTGGAACCCGTCAACACCTGCGTCAAGGGCGTGGAGTTGCTCGGCCTTAACCCAAATGACACAGTCGCTATATTAGGCCAGGGGCCTATTGGTCTCATCTTCACCATGCTTGTGAACCGCAAGGGAGCGCAAAGGGCGCGGATGCTCGCCGCCACTCAGAAAAGGAACTCATGCGAAGCTTTGGGCGGCGAGCTTGACACCGAACCCGTTTTGCGCGATTCCTCAAGTGCGAATATTTTGGCCAGCGACACACTGCCCTACCGGCGGGAACTGTCCCGGCGCTTTGGAGCCGCTTCTTTTGACCCTCGTGACGCTGAATTTGAACGCGCCGTGAAGCAGGCAACCGAGGGCAGGGGAGCCGACGCCGTCATCGTCGCCACCAACGCCCAAGGCCTGGTCGATCAGGCGCTCAAAATTTCGCGCCCCGGCGCAAAAGTCCTGCTGTTCGCGCAAACCTCCGTCACCGAACGCATCGAAATTTCCGGCGCGGATGTTTGTGTCGGCGAACGCATTCTGCTTGGTTCCTACAGCGCCGACGTGAATTTGCAGGCCGAATCCGCGCGCCTGGTCTTTAGCGGCGAATTGCCGCTGGAACAACTGATTTCCCATTGCGTACCACTATCAGACATGACAGCCGGCATTGCGATTGCGCAGCGCCCCAGCGGACAATCGTTAAAGGTGGTTGTGCATCCGCAGGAGACAAACTAAAAATGGTAATCGAATCGCCGGTCGCCGTTGACACCATGAAAGCCGCCGTCCTGTATGGCAAGGAAGACGTGCGCCTGGAAGCGGTGCCCGTGCCAGCCATCGGCCGGGGAGAGCTTCTGGTGCGCGTGCGGACCGCCCTGACATGCGGCACCGACGTCAAAGTGTTTTGCCGCGGCTATCACGCCAAAATGATTCAGCCGCCCGCCCTCTTCGGCCACGAAATGGCCGGTGATATTGTTGCCGCCGGCGACGGCGTGAAAAAATTCCGCGTCGGCCAGCGCATCGTCGCCGCCAATTCCGCGCCCTGCGACCGCTGCTTTTTCTGCCGCCGCAATCAGCAAAATCTTTGTGACGATCTGTTGTTCAACAACGGCGCTTACGCCGAATACATTCGCATTCCCGCCCGCATCGTCGAAAAAAACACGTATTTAATTCCCGAAGCGCTCGATTATAAAGATGCCGCTCTCGTCGAGCCGCTCGCCTGCGCCGTGCGCGGCCTGGATGAAACCAACGTTCGCCCCGGCGACACCGTGGCCGTTATGGGTCTCGGGCCGGTCGGCCTCATGTTCGTGCGCCTGGCGCGCTATGCTTATGGCGCGCGCGTCATTGCCATCGCGCGGCGCATTGAGCAAGTGGACCGCGCCATGCTGCTGGGCGCGGAGGAAGGCATTCTGATGGGCGACAAGCACGCCCTGATCGCGGCTGTCAAAGACCAGACCAGCGGCCACGGCGCGGACGCCGTCATTGAAGCCGTCGGCCAGCCGGAAGCCTGGGAACTGGCCACGCTTTTGGTGCGCAAAGGCGGCTCCATCAATTTCTTCGGCGGCTGCCCCACCGGAACGAAGGTGGGCCTGGACACCGGCCTGCTCCATTATTCCGAAATCACCTGCAAAGCCAGTTTTCACCACACGCCATCGCACATCCGGCGCGCCCTGGAATATGTTGCTCAGGGCAAAGTCAGCGCCACCCAGTTCGTCAACCACGAACAGCCCTTAAGCGATCTGCCCAAGGTTCTGCACGACTTGGCGCACCGACGAAACGGCCAAATCAAAACCGCCATCATTCCTTGATCCGATCTTTGCCCTAGTGCTATCTTTGGAGAGTCCTAGGGAATTCCACGGGATGATCCAAACGAAAGTAGTAAACGTTCTGATTGTGGAAGACAATCGGATTGACGCGCGGCTGATCAGTCACGCCCTCAAGCAAATTAAAGATTGGGAACTGAGCCTGCTCGTCATCGAGGATGGCGAAGAAGCCATCACCCACCTGCTGAACGAACCTGCGCCCGATCTGGTGATTCTTGATTTGAACCTTCCCGGCCGCGATGGGACGGAAATTCTGCGCGCCATCCGAAAAGCGGACCGGCACAAAGACCTGCCCGTCTTTGTTCTCAGTTCCGCGCCCCACTTTATGGGTGAAGACCAGATTCGCAAAGCCAGAACACGCGCGGATGCCTACTTCGCGAAGCCATTTGAAGTGGGCACCTTTTTCGACGTCGCGCGCGGAATCTACAAACGCTTCCTGGAAATCAAAATGGGGAGCCATCGCTCCCCGCAAAGCTAGGAACCGGGCTGCATCGGGGCGGCCGGTTCGAACACAATCTTGGTGGTCGTGCCGCCAATGTTAATGGCCTCCAGCTTGTTGTTGTCCTCGTAAGTCAGCTCATCTGAAGACACCTTGCTGGGGTTGGTCTCCTCGCGCGCCGGAACCTCGATGGTTTGCTTTCCCATCCGCAGAACCGCGTTGCCGTTCTCGAACGAGAGCTTGTACTCGCCGGCCTTGACGGTCTTGCCTTCAATCACTGAATCCTGCTCGATATCCACCTTGTGAGTCTTGCTGGCCGCAAACGCGCTCATGCCAAGAATCAGGAAACTCGAGATCAATATTGTTTTCATGGTAGTTTTCTCCTTCAACCTGCGCGTCATCTTGCGCGCTCATATACTGATACGCTTCTCGACCCGCAAGGAGTTACTGCTTGCGAGATGAAGTTATGTAAATGCCTGGCGAAATTCGCGCGGAGTCTGATTCTTCAAGGCCTTGAACTGCCTGTTAAAATGCGCCACGCTGCTATAACCTACTTCTTCCGCCAGAATCGAGATAGGCTTCTCCGAATTCAATAACAGCGCGCACGCATTCCCCACTCGTAGTTGTGCCACATACTGAGTGATAGTCATTCTTGTCTGCAGCTTGAACAGCCGGTGCAGCGAACTGCGGCTCAGTGCCGCCATGCGAGTTAGCCTCGAGATTGGTATCTCCTCGCGGTAATGAGCATGGAGATAGGAGATCACTTTTCCTATCCGCTCCTCAGTCGGCAGCGGAAAACTCTCGCTCTGGTTGGCAACGGATGTCAGAAACGTGGCGCGCGTGTCGGAAGCCAGCAACAGCAAAACCTTGAGCAGTCCCAGCAGCCGTTCGCCGGCGCCTTGAGCGGGCATTTCGCGGATGATGAACTGCGCCTTTTTGCGCACGCCTTCTGAAAAAGTCAGCGCCCGCGAAGACTTCGCCAGCAGCTTCAAAATGGGCCGAAATTCCGCGTGCGGCTGGACAATTCCTTTCACGAATTCATCGCTGAACCAAAGCACCAAAGCCTGGTGCATTTCGCCCGGCGTCACATCCTGGCGCGAACACCACGTGTGCGGAATTTTCGGCCCAATCAGCACCAGGTCGCCGTCGTCATAGGAAGACACGTTGTCGCCAATAAAGCGCTGGCCGCGGCTGTTCAGCGTGAGCGTCAGCTCATATTCGCTGTTGTAATGCCACTCGAATGGAATCGACTTCAGCTTGCGGTCGAACAAAACCCACGAAGAGTCCTTGGGCGCGGCAATATGTTCCAGATATGGCTTCAAAATGGCTGAATTCGCGCTTCAGATGAGACAATCGTATCAGTATTTGGCATGCCGCGATCACACGGCTCATCGAATTGGATATAAATTCATTTCAGGTGACAGCATGATGATTGCAACAGAAGTTTCCCCAACCGAAAAGACCGGCAAGCCCGGCCAGAACAGCTTAAACGTGACGGCGCAGCGCGCGCCGCTTCGCGAAATCAAGAAAACGCTTCCGCTGCGCGTTCTTTCGCCGGAAGATTTCGCCCACTGGCAGACCTACGGATTCGTCGTGGTTCGGCAAGCCGTTCCGCCCGAGAACGTCCAGCGCCTGGTGAATTTCCTTTGGGAGTTTCAGGAAAAAGACCCCAACGACCCGCAAACCTGGTACGCCCCGCAACTGCGCGACCACGCCATGAAAGAACTGAACAACAGCGGCATGGTGGAGGTCTACAATCACCAGACGCTTTGGGACAACCGCCAGTGCCAGCGCGTCTATGACGCCTTCGTCGATATCTGGGACGACGAAAAACTTTGGGTCACCATCGACCGCGCCAACCTGAACACGCCCAACAAGAGCGGCCGCGCTTTCATGGGTTTCATCCATAACGACGTGGACACCACGCTTGATCCGCTTCCCGTCAATGTGCAAGGCGTCTTATCGCTGGTGGATGTCGACGGCGAAACCGGCGGTTTCCAGTGCGTGCCCGAACTGTTTCATCACTTTGAAGAATGGAAGCAGCGCCAGCCCGCCGACCGCGACGGTTTCAAGCCAAATATCGAAGGCTACGAAGTGGTTCCGGTGCCGATGAAAGCTGGCGATCTGCTCATCTTCAACAGCCTTCTGGCCCACGGCATCCGCCCCAACACGTCGGAAAACAAGGTCCGCATGGCGCAGTACATTTCCATGACGCCCGCCGACAGCGGCAACGAAGAAATCCGCCAGCGCCGCATTGAAAGCTGGCGCGAACGCCGCGCACCGGAGGGTTTTGCGTTCCCCGGCGACCCGCGCGAATGGGAAAAAACCAAATACGCAACGGCTGAACTGACGCCGCTGGGCCGCAAACTGCTGGGCCTGGATTTTTGGGAGTAGAAACTCTTACCGAATCTCTGGAAACTCCCCGCCCGCTGCCTCAGTCGCGGTCCGGGAAGCGGGCAAATCGATGCTCGCTATCGCAATTTTTTTCGCCGGCTGAGCGCTAAAATCCCAAATCTGCGGCCCCATCACGGCGTAGCTGTTCAATTTCAAGCTCGTGCCGTCGCGCAGAACCAGCGTCACCGGCGCGGACGACGGCGTCTCGTCCTCCGGCAGCAGAGGCGGAGCGTTATAGCGCGGCCGCGCCATGGGAGCATAATTCTCCTGCATGCCCTGATACCGCATCGCGTCCACCTCAGCCGACAAACGCTGCACCTGCTCGCCCAGCAAATTGGCCGTCACATCGGCGTTTTCGGCAGCCGGGTCATATTGGCCATATCCATAGTTCTGGTCTGGCCCGTTGAAGTAAAACCCGCTGCCATAATCCAAAAACGGATCGAAGTAGGGATAGTAGCCGTAAAGCGCCGGGTACCGCCGGCCCGCATAGCCATAACCCAGGCCGGTTCGGTATGGCCCCGTCCGCAATGAAGCATTTTGCGAAGCAACCGGCGAGTAGCTGGACCGGCTCGAGAAGCCCGAACTGGCATGAGAAAATCCGCCATGCCCGCTGGACGAATGGCCGCCGCCCGCGTGCTGAGCAGAAAGCTGACTGATTCCGCCCATTAAAATCAGGGTGGATGTTATGACGAAAGAAATTCGCATCATTTCGCCTCCTCTTTCAGAGTAGCGCTTTCCAGGCACGCCGCCGCTACAATAAGATTTCCATGCGCATTGCCCTGGCCCAAATCAACAACACGGTGGGGGATCTGGACGCCAACAGGGCCAAAATATTGGAATTCGCCAAACGCGCTGAAACGTCCGGCGCCGATATTGTGGCTTTTCCCGAACTGGCTTTGTCCGGCTATCCGCCGCGCGACCTGGTGGAAAAAGATTCCTTTTTGGACCGCACAGAATCCGCCCTGCGCACCTTGGCCTGCGAAACCGCCGCGCTCAAAACCACGCTGATTGTCGGCTACGTTTCCCGCTCGCCGGAACATTCCGCCATCAAGGCGCAAAATTCCGCCGCCGTCCTGTGCGGCGGAAAAATCGTCTTCAAGCAGACGAAAATGCTGCTGCCCAATTACGACGTCTTCGACGAAGCCCGCTATTTTGAACCCGGCACCGCTCAGCATATTGTCGAAATTGCCGGCCGCCGCGTGGCGCTGGCCATTTGTGAAGACGCCTGGAACGACAAGCAATTCTGGGAGCGCCGCCGCTATTCGCGCGACCCCATTGAAGAACTGGTGTCGCAAGGCGCGCAAATCATCATCACCATCAACGCTTCGCCCTGGAACATCGGCAAGCGCCGCCAGCGCGAATCCATTTTTCGCGCCGCCGCGCAGCGTTTTCAGCTTCCCGTGATCTACACCCACATGGTGGGCGGCAATGACCAGCTTGTCTTCGACGGCTCCAGTTTCGCCATGACCGCCCAAGGCGAAATGGCGGCCATGGCCAAGTCCTTTGAAGAAGATCTTGTCCTGTTTGATCCCGACACCGGAACGGGAGAAGACCACGCCAACCATATCGTCGGCGACGAAGCCGCCTATGAAGCCCTGCTGCTGGGCACGCGCGATTACATTCGCAAATGCGGCTTCAAGCGCGTATTGGTCGGCCTCAGCGGCGGAATCGATTCCGCGCTGGTGGCCGCCATCGCCGCCGAAGCCATTGGCAAGGAAAACGTTATGGGCGTCGGCATGCCCGGCCCGCATTCTTCCGACCACAGCCTGACCGACGCGCGCACCCTGGCCGAAAACCTGGGCATCCGCTTTGAAGTGGTTTCCATCAACAACGGCTATCAAGCCATGATGGCCACGCTTGGTCCTTTGTTCACCGGCTACCAGCCAGACGTAACCGAAGAAAATCTGCAATCGCGCTTGCGCGGCGTCACGCTGATGGCGCTTTCGAATAAGTATGGCGCGCTGGTGCTCACCACCGGCAATAAAAGCGAGATCGCGGTCGGCTATTGCACCCTCTACGGCGACATGTGCGGCGGCCTCGCGGTCATCAGCGATGTGCCCAAGACCATGGTTTACCGGCTGTCAAGAATTGCCAATCGCCGCGCGCTAAACAAAGGCCTGCCCGCGCCCATTCCCGAAAACACGCTGACCAAACCGCCCTCGGCTGAATTGCGGCCCGACCAGAAAGACACCGACAGCCTGCCCGAATATCCGGTGCTGGATGCCATTCTGGAAGCCTATATCGAGCGCTTCGAAGCGGTGCCCGAAATTGCGCGCCAGCTTGGCATTTCAGAAGAGCTGGCCGGCGACATTGTCCGAAAAGTGGACAGAAACGAATACAAGCGCCAGCAGGCCGCGCCCGGCCTGCGCATCACGGCAAAAGCTTTCGGAGTGGGGCGTCGCTTTCCCATCGCACACAGGTTCACAGAATGAAAAAACGTTTGATCTGGGCGGCTGCCGCCCTGCTTGTCATCGGCGGGTTCTCCATGCGGCGCCTGATATCGCAAGCCTCCAAGCCGCAAAGGGTGGGGCCGACCGAAGACGGGGGATTCCTGCTGAACAGCGGCTGGACCATCCATCCCGCCGGCACGCAGGTAGGCGTGGACACGCTGCCCATGAGCACGGCCGTCTCGCATAACGGCAAATTCCTGCTGGTGCTGAACGGCGGCTACAATCCGCCCAGCATCAGCGTCATCGACATTGCCCAAAAGAAGGAAGTGGGCCGCACCAAGCTCAAGGATTGTTTTCTGGGCCTCACCGCTTCGCCCAAAGACGACAAATTTTTCATCGGCGGCGGAACCACCGGCAAAGTTTTCGAAATGAAGCTGGACCCAGACAGCGGCGCGCTCACGCCGTCGCGTGAATTCGACGCCGTCAAAGACATGGCCGCCAAAGGCGACGCGCTCATCGGCGATGTGGCCGTCACCGCCGACGCCCGCATCCTTTACGCCACTGATTTGTACGACGATCAAATTGCCGTCGTCAACCTGGAAACCGGCGCGCTCATCGCGACATTCAAAACAGGCAAGCGCCCCTACAAGCTTCTTTTGCCGCCCGGCGGAAAGCACCTGCTGGTCACGGCCTGGGGCGAAGGCATGATCTACCAGCACAATGCCACAACTGGCGAGCTGCTGCGCAAGGTGCGCGTGGGCCCGCATCCCTCCGACATGGTCTGGCTGAACCACGCCGCGCCCAGCGAAGAAGGCGAAGCCAGCTCTTACATTGCGCGCCTGTTCGTGACCGCTTCCAACACCAACAATGCGTATTCGTTTGGCGCATCGGCAGACGGCCAGCTCACGCAGCTTGAAAATATCAACCTGTCGCTGACGCCGCTGCAGCCGCTCGGCATGACTCCCAGCGCGCTCGCCCTGGACGCCAAAGGAACGCGCCTCTACGCCGTTTGTTCCGATGGCAATGCGGTCGCCGTCATTGATGTCACGGCCAAACGCAGCATTGTCCTGGGCTTCATTCCGACCGGCTGGTATCCCACCGCCGTGCGCGCTTTTGACAATGGCGACCTGGCCATTGTGAACGGCAAAGGCCTGGGCAGCCAGCCCAATCCGAAAGGTCCGAACCCCAGCATACGCGGCGCGTCACAGGCTCAATACGTCGCGCACATGCAAACCGGAACCGTCGGCTTCCTGCCCGCGCCCGACGCTATCGCGCTCTCCGATTTCACGCATATCGTGCGCGCCAATTCGCCCTATCGCGACGAAATGCTGGACGGACCGCCCGGCAGCGAGATGACAGGCTTCTTCTCAAAAACCGACGGGCATGATTCGCCCATTCAGCACGTCATCTACATCATCAAAGAAAATCGCACTTACGACCAGGTGCTGGGCGACCTGCCCAAAGGCAATGGCGATTCCTCGCTGGTTCTGTTCGGCGAAAACATTACGCCCAACCTGCACCAGTTGGCCAAAGACTACATTCTTTACGACAATTTTTATGAGAACGCCGACGTCAGCGCCGAAGGCCACAACTGGGCCTCGGCCGCCATTGCGCCCGATTACACGGTGAAGCTCTGGCCCAGTGAATATGCCCACCGCAGCAAGATTTACGATTTCGAAGGCGGCGAACCCGCCAACACGCCGCCCGCCGGTTATTTGTGGAACAACGCCATGCAAGCCGGAATTTCCCTGCGCGATTACGGCCAGTGGACCACCAATTTCCCCATCAATCAGGTGGTGAATGGCGTCCAGATTAAGCAGGTGAAAGACCTGTCGCTGACGCCTTACGTGGACAAAAATTATCGCGGCTGGGATCTGGATTATCCAGACGTCGACCGCGCCAAAGAATTCGCCCGCGAATGGAAACAGTTCGACGCCGACGGCAAAGCGCCTGCCATATCCATCGTGCGCATGGGCAACGATCACACGAAAGGCATGGCCGCCGGAGCGCTGACTCCTTTCGCCTTCAACGCCGACAACGATTACGGCGTCGGCCTGCTGGTGGACGCCGTGTCGCACAGCAAGCTCTGGGCTTCCACGGCCATCTTCATCATCGAGGACGACGCGCAAAACGGCCCCGATCACGTGGATTCGCATCGCGCCCCCGTCTGGGTCATTTCGCCTTACACCAGGCGCGGCATTGTCGATTCGGACATGTACAACCAAGCCAGCGTCCTGCGGACCATGGAACTGATGGTGGGCCTGCGTCCGATGACCCAATTTGACGCCGCCGCGCGGCCCATGTTCGAAACCTTCAGCAAGACCCCAGACACCTTGCCCTTCAGCGCCATTTCGCCCAAAATTTCGCTCACCGAAAAGAATCCCGCGCAAGGCGCGGGCGCAAGCGCGTCCGCCCGCATGGACTTCCGCGAAGCCGACCTGGTGGACGACGACGAACTAACTGCCGTGCTCTGGCGCGCCATCAAACACGCCGACCCCCCTGCGCCCACGCGCAGCGCCTTCGGACGGTAAAATACTCTTATGACAAGGCGATTCGGGGCAACCGTCTGGCGCGAAGGTTCTTGGTACATATCGCAATGTTTGGAAGTGGACGTAGCCAGCCAAGGCGAGACGCGCGAAGAGGCGCTCGCCAACTTAACGAAGAGCCACAGGCTTCGCGTCCGCCTAATATTGTTACCGTCGAGGTAGAGGTTGGGGCGGCTTAATCCGCAGCCATTTCGAGAGATCAAGCGCCGCCTTGAAGCCGCGGGCTTTGTTGAGTCAAGCCAGAAGGGCAGCCATGTCTATTCTGCGCCAGGCCCATATTGACCTGGAAGAGTGGGAAACGCTGGGCTGATTGGCAAGGATCATCGCCGCTCAATCAAATCCCACAAATTCCCATACAAATCCTGAAACACCGCCACCGTCCCATACTCCTCCTCGCGCGGCAACTCCCTGAACACCACGCCGCGCGCACGATACGCCTGGTAATCCCGCTGAAAATCATCCGTGTGCAAAAACAAAAACACCCGCCCGCCGGTTTGATTGCCCACCCGGCTTAGCTGTTCCGCATTGCTCGCCCGGGCCAGCACCACATGCATCTCAGACCCCGGCGGCGCAACCACAACCCAGCGCTTGCCATCGCCCATCGGCATGTCACTCATAACATCGAATCCCAGCACGCCGGAATAATAATCCTTGGCCTCGTCATAATCCTTCACGACAATCGCGACGGCGGCAATGCGCTGTTTGGGTGTGCTCACTTTTATAGCTTCGCGCAACAATAGAAACTTGGAAGAATACGAAGTCTACCCGGCCATCGGCGAAGATGGCTTCCGCCAGCTCATCCACGCGTTTTACGCACAGATTCCCGCCGACGACATTCTCGGCCCCATGTACAAAGGCCGCGACATGGCCGCCGCTGAAAAACGTTTATGCGACTTTCTGATTTACCGCTTCGGCGGCCCCGACAGCTACATCGAACAGCGCGGCCATCCGCGCCTGCGCATGCGCCACGCGCCGTTTGCCATTGAGCAAGCCGGCCGAGACCGCTGGATGCAGTTGATGACGAAAGCCTTTGAGCAAGTGCCGCTGCCCGCCGAACCCGCCGCCGTTCTGAAAAGCTTTTTCGAAAGCACCGCGACCTTCATGATTAACCGAGCCTGACTTGAAGCCGCGCAAAAAGAAACCCATCAAGCGCCGGCCTTTTCTGCGCCGCCTTCTTTACTGGTCGCTGACCGCGGTCGCCGCTTTCTATCTGCTCATCGCCCTGCTGTTATTGGCGCTGCGCTGGGTCGATCCGCCCACCACCGCCGTCCAAATTGAGCGCAACGCCCACCCACGCCATTATCATTTCGTCGCGCTGAAACAAATCTCCCCCAACATGCAGCACGCCGCCATCGCCGCCGAAGACACCCGCTTCTACCAGCACCACGGCTTCGACTGGCGCGAAATGGGCCAAGCCTTTGAGCAGGATCTGGGCGAAGGCCGCAGGCGCGGCGCATCCACCATCACCCAGCAACTGGTGCGCAACCTGTTCCTCAGCACCTCGCCCAGCCTGATCCGCAAAGGAGTCGAAATGTCGATGGTGCCCATGACCGAACTGATCCTCTCAAAGAAGCGCATCCTGGAGCTGTACCTTAACGTGATCGAATACGGGCCGGGCATCTATGGCTGCGACGCCGCCTCGCGAATTTATTTCTCCGTGCCCGCTTCCGCCTTGACCCGCGATCAGGCCATCAAGCTGGCCGAAGTGCTGCCCGCGCCCTTGCACTGGAAACCGGGCCAGAAACCCAAATATGGAGCCCGCATTTCCGAACGAATGCATCAGGCGGGCTGGTAGACAATCCGGCGCCGATCCTCCCCCTGATGGCTCAGCCGGATCTCAAACCGATCCTCCGGAAATAATTCCAAAAACCGCTCCCCCCACTCCACCAGCACCAGCGCCTCCCGGTCAAACAGCTCATCCAATCCCAGCCGGCGCGCCTGCTCCGCGGTTTCCAGCCTGTACAAATCCGCATGATAAACGCTGACCGGCTCGCCATACTCATGAATCAGAGTGAAGGTCGGGCTGGAAACCTCATCCCCCTGCGCCGCCCCGCGCCCTTCCACAATGCCCTTAGTCAGCGTCGTCTTCCCCGCGCCCAAGTCACCAATCAGCAGCACCACCGCCTGCTTCGGCAGCAGCGCCGCAATCTGGCGGCCCACAGCTTGCGTCTCTTCATCTGAATGCGTCTCAAACTCACGGACGCAATTCATTCATCGCCTCGGGCAAATAAGTAAGCAGATCGGCCGCCAGCGTAGACTCTTCTCCCAAATCGCGCGCCGCCAATTCGCCGCAACGCCCATGCAGCCAGACCGCCGCGCAAACCGCGCGCTTCCAATCCTTTGGATGCTGCGCCACCAGTCCCGCCGTCATGCCCGTCAGAATGTCGCCCGTGCCGCCAGTCGCCATGGAAGGCGAACCAGTCGGATTCACCCACGTTTCGCCATCCGGAAAAGCAATCACGGTCCGGTCGCCCTTCAGCACAATGGTTGCGCCGGATTTCTTCGCCAGATTTTGCGCATGCCCCAGCCGGTCAGCCTGCACCTCTTTGGTGCTGATTCCCAGCAAGCGGCCCATTTCGCCCGGATGCGGAGTCAGAATGCGAATTTTGTCTGTGTAGCCCAAATCTCCGGCCATTGCATTCAAAGCGTCGGCATCCACCACGGCCGGAACGGGCGATTCAGCATAAAGCTGCTTTACAAAACGAACTGTCTCGCAGGAAGTCCCCAGTCCCGGCCCAATCGCCAGAACCGTTGCGCGCTGGAAGTCAACTGTCTCCAAAGGTTCGGTCATCAATTCAGGCCGGTAAGCAGCCACGGCCGTCAATATTTCCTTGGGAACCGCCACCGTCACCAAACCCGCACCGCTGCGCAGCGCCCCGAATCCCGACATGGCCGGCGCCCCGCTTTTTCCAAACGAACCGCCCACCAAAAACACATGCCCATACATGCCTTTGTTCGAATCGCAAGGCCGCGCGACAAACAAACGCCGCAGATCGTCGGGCGTGGTGAGCCGCATTGGCTTTGAATCGTAAAACCCGGGCGGCGTCCCAATGGGAACCACCGTCAGCCGGCCGCAATGCTGGTAAATCGGCGACAGGCACTGGCTCAATTTCGCCGCCGTGAACGTGACCGTGAAATGCGCCGCCGCAAATTCACCGATTGGCTTGGAGTCGTCCGACGGCAAACCCGACGGAATATCCACCGCCACGCGTTTCGCCAGCGGAAAAAATTCATTCATCGCGCGAATCGCCTCCAGCGCCGGACCCCTCGCTGGACCATTCAATCCCGTTCCCAAAACCGCGTCCACAACCACGGTGGCAATCTGCGCCTGTTTTGGTAACTCACGGCTCACCGGGCACCCGCAAGCGGCCAGCATCTTGCGGTTCGCCAGCGCGTCACCCGTCAGCGTCTCCGCATCGAAAACCTCAATCACATCGAGCGAAGCGCAAAGCTTGCGCGTGAACAATTGCCGCGCAATCACAAACCCGTCGCCGCCATTGTTGCCCTTGCCGCAAATCACCGCCACGCGCTGGCTGGACAGCGGCGCAAACGTCTCACGCAGAAAATCCACCACGCGAGAGCCCGCGTTCTCCATCAGGATCAAGCCTGGAATGCCGGCTTCGATGGTGAGCCGGTCCACCTCACGCATCTCGGCCGCGGTCAGAATAGTCATGTCAGTTGGACTCCGCGCGCCAGAAGCAGTGTCATGTCATCGAACAATTCCGCCGTGCCGGTCCAGCTTCGCACCGCGTCCAGCACAATGCGCAAAATCTCGCTGTCGGCCTGATGCGAATGCTTCTTCACCAGATCCATCAGCCGCTCCTCGCCAAACGCCTCGCCGTATGCGTTTTCCGGCTCGGTAATGCCGTCCGTGTAGCAAACCAGCAGATCGTTCGGCTGCATCACCAGGCTGCTGGAATCGTATTTCGCGAAAGGAAAAGCGCCCACAACGGTGCCGTTGGAATCAAGCGCGGTGAACTTGCCCTGGCGCAGCAGCAGCGGAGAGAGGTGCCCCGCATTCGTGTAAGTCAGCGTCTGGCTGGGCTGGTCGAATGTGGCAAAAAAGAACGTGGCGTATTTTTCCGGCGCTGTGTGCGCCCAAATCTGCTTGTTCAACTGCGTGATCACGCTGGCCGAATTCATGCAGGTGTGCGTGGCCTCGGCATGCGCCACTTGCGACCGCAAAGCAGCCTGCAGGGTGGCCATCAGCAGCGCGGCGGAAATGCCTTTGCCCGCCACATCGCCAATGGCAAACGCCAGCTGGTTCGTGCCCACTTCCGTGTAATCGTAATAATCGCCCGAAACCATGCGCGCCGGGTCGCACACCACCGTCAGTTGCAGCCCGCGCATGGGCGGCGCGTCTTTCGGATAAAGCTGGCTCTGCACTTCGCGGGCAATTTCAATCTCGGTCTGCAAGCGCTCCTTCTCTTTTTCGACCACAAACAGCCGCTCCAGATTGCCGGTCATCTGGTTGAACGAATTCGCCAGCTCGCCCAACTGGTCTTGATGATTGCCCGGAATGCGATGCCGAAAGTCGCCGCGAATCACGCGCCGCGTGCCCTCATAGAGCTGGTTCACCGCGCCCGTCAAGCGCGTGGACAGCCGCACGCCCACCCAGATGGCCCACGCTTCCACAATCACGAACAACCCGGCCACCACCACAAAGACGAAGAACAGCGTGCCTGAAAAATCCTCCGCGCCGCCAAACACCGCGCTGAACACTGCCGAAGGCCGCGAGTTAATGGCCAGCACCGCATTGAACGATTCGTTCGGTTTGTCCAGGTGAGCGTGATGCACCGAAGCACCCCACACCAGCGGCACATCAAAGCGGTTCACGGCGGGCGGCAGGCGCAACCCCTCCGAATGCTCCAATTGGTCTCCGGTGGCGTGGTTTCTCTCAATCAGTCCGATAGATCCGAGGTTCGGAACCAGCTCCGCCACCATGCTCTTCGAAAGCGGCGCCAGCGCCGTCAGTTCCAGGCCTTGGCGTGAAATATGCGCCCAGCCGTAGAAATGATGGTCCACCACCAGCAAGCCGTTCGCGTCCTTCCATGCCTTGGGCAGGGACAAATCGGCCGAATCCGGCGGATATTTGTGCTCGCCCGTGACGTCGGCAATATAGAGCCGAAAACCCGGCAGATCGCGGCTGACGCCTTTCTGAAAATCGCCCGCATAAGCCAGGCGCTGTTCCGGCGTCATGGTTTCCAGCGCATGCGCCACGTTGTTGATGCCATCCACGCGCCGGTCCAAAGCCGACGTGGCCAGATAGACCGCCAGTTCCGTGGTGAACTCCCACGCGCCCAAACCCACCAGCCCCAAAACCAGCAGCAGCGGCAGAACGCCCAGCAACCCATACACAAACAGCAGCCGGTTGCGCACGCTCCAAAGCGCGTGCAGTTGAATCCAGCGCAGCGCCCGAAACAAGACCATGGCCGTCAGCGGAATCAAAACCAGCCCGCATAAAATGGCAAGCCCCGTCCGGTTCAGGGCGTAAAAAAGCACAAAAAGCGCCAGGAAAACAATGAACGCAACACCCGACGTGCCCAGATTCCTCAGTTGCTGACCGTATCTAGACATTCATCAAGATTATCCGAAATGCCCAAAGCGGCAATCGGAAGGTTCAATCGTTAGGTCGGCTCATTGCAATTGAGTTCCTTCTGACATACGATCTTCAGAAATAGCAAGATCTACTTCCCAGATCCATGCTTGGGGTTAGCGGGGCTCCAGAACCTTGACACCTTTCCCTCTGTAATCGATGAACGAAGCCGCTCCAGCGCCCGGACCCACCCAGACGACCTGAAACTTGCGCTGCTTCAGCATTCCCGGGAAGTCTCCGGACCTGCTGCCGATGGAAAGGATATGCTGTTTGTCGTTCCAGCTAAAGGGGATGGTGGAGTACGCGCCTTTCTCGTAATTGTAGCTATCGCCTTCGTCTTCGTATAAGTCAAACGAACCGTTGGCTCCTTCATAGACACGGATCTCAAGCGGATCAGATGACTGGCCTGCATTTTCAATGGGCGCGCCCAGCGGGAGAATTGATCCGGCTTTCAAATAGAGCGGAATCACATCCAGCGGAGCTTCGGCTTGAACGGACTGGCCGCCGCTTTGACTTTTGCCGGTCCAAAAATCAATCCAGGGGGCTGTGCCCGGCAGGTACAGATTGCGCGAAGTTGCTCCGGCTTCGGTTACCGGATTAACCAGAAGCTCAGGCCCGAACAGGAACTGGTCGGTGATGGCGGCGGCTTTCCGATCTTCGCGGTAATCCATGGGCAGAGCGCGCATCATGGTCGCGCCGGAGTGGGTCACGGCCCAGGCGGATGAATAAATGTAGGGCAGAAGGCGGTAGCGGAGTTCATCATACTTGCGCAAGGCTGCCTCGGTTGTCTTGCCGAATTTCCACATTTCCGTTTCGCTCTGCCAGCCGTGAACTCGGAACAGCGGGCAAAAGCTTCCGAACTCAAACCAGCGGATGAGAAGTTCGTGATACGCATCAGACGTGTATTGATCCGGCGGGCGGAAGAAGCCCCCCACATCGGTAGTCCAATAGGGGAGGCCCGACATGCTGAAGTTCAATCCAGCCGGAATTTGTTTGCGCAGTGTCTCCCAATTGCCGTTGATGTCGCCTGACCACGATGCCGCTGCGTTGCGCTGCTGTCCGGCGAATGAAGATCGCGTGAGGATGACGACGCGCTTGCTGTTCGTTGCGGCGCGCTGGCCATTGTAGACCGCCTGCGTGACGTACAGCGGGTAAGCATCATGAACGAACTCACCAGGACCCATGAAGGTTTTCTGCCCGGCTAACGGATCGAATTCCGGCTCGGTTGCATCCAGCCACCAGGCGTCAATTCCGTCCTTGAATAAATGGGCGGTCATGCTCTGCCAGAACAGTTTGCGCGCAGCCGGGTTGAACATGTCAATCCAGCCCGCGTCCGGCGGCCCATCGGGCAGCAGTAACGAGCGCTGTTGAAACTCTTTAAAAAGCTCGGTATCGCGGCCCAGCTTCGACCAAACCGTTATCGCCAGATGCTCGCCGTGCGCGTGAAGATCTTCGGTCATTACAGATGGTTGCGGGTAGTGATCGTCAAATTTCATGGCGTTAAAGCCGAATTTTCCCCAGTATTGCCAATCCTGAACAATGACATCCATGGGTATATTTTTTTCGCGAAACTCCTTTGCCACATCCAGCAACTGTTGCTGACTGGAATAGCGTTCGCGGCATTGCCAGAAGCCCAGCGCCCAGCGCGGAAACAGCGGCGCTTCTCCGGTTGCCAGCCGGTAGTCTGAAATCACATTGTTCAGATTGGGCCCATAGAAAAAGTAGTAATCAATGGCGCGGCCGGCTTCGGATTGAAAGCGGGTTGTGGGGGATGGATGGCGGACATACACGGTGACACCGGAAGGACCGCCGGCGGCGATGATCCGGCAACGCTGATGGGCCGGAAGCCTGATTACGCCGCTGGCTGAATAGGGCACCCACATGTTCTTCAGGTCAACGACGGACGTGCCGTTCACGCTGAGGCTTAGCCTGTCGTGTACATCGCTTTGAACCAGAAATCCGTAGTCGCCAGCCTCGCCCGTTGTGAATTCGCCAACGCCAGTTTTGGGGTCAACCGGAATGGTTTCAGACACCGGATTGAATTCAGTGATGGACGGGTTATTCCAAAGCAGACCGTAGCCGCGGCTGGAAAGGACCAGTGGCACTGCAATCTGGGTGTTTACTTGCCGCAGACGCAGCGGAATGCCGCGCAGATCAAGCCAGCCTTCCTGATGCTGGCCCAGTCCGTAAAGGGATTCTGTGTCGGGCGAATCAAACGACTGCGCCACCTCCCAGGTCTTCTCATTCTGAATGACCTTGGGCTCAATGCTCCTATCGGGCAACTCGCGCAACACTGGCTGGCCAGCCAAGTCGAAGTAGGATACCGTTGAAGTTGCCCGGTCAATGGAAACGCGCAAAGCCGCGGTCACAATTTCCAGAGCGGCTGCTGTCTGATTGCTATGAAACGGGACATCGGGCCAAGTGTGAATCACCACCGGCACGAGTTGAGAAGGGATGCTGTCGGTTGGACTCACAGTCACGTGAACCACCGTGGGTGAGCACACTTCAACTCGCATCAGGCGTGAACCTGTCTGGAAGGTGATGCCATGTTTATCGGTCTTCAGAGAACGCATGGCATTGTCTTCGGCCGCCTTCAAATGCGGCAACAGTGCGGCAAAAATCAGGAAGACACCCACCGCACCGTGTTTAGTTCTAATCATTTTCATCCGGTTCAACTCCCGTTTTATTGCTGCCATTGGAGCGCATTCTGAGTTGTTTTGACTGCGCGAAGGCGGCTGCCGCAGCCTTGCTGTCCCCGGCCAGTTGATATTGCCTGGCCAGAGCGTAATGGATGCTGCCGTCGTCGTCATGTGCAACAGCCAGCTTGTATTCGCGTATCGAGTCTGCGGTCTGTCCGGATTCGGCCAGAATCTTGCCGCGCAGAGCGTGTACCCGGCCGGCCAATTCACTTTTTTCGTTCAGCGGCCCAGCCAGAAAGGGCGAGGCGTCGGCGAACTTTTGTTGCTCCACCAGTATCTGGGCCATCAGAACTCTGGCCTGCGGATCATCCGGAGATTGATCCAGAATCTGGCGCGTGGTCTTTGTGGCCTCCTCAAATTGTCGGTTCAGATAGTAGGTCGTTGCCAAACCCAGCAGGGCTGCCGCGTCTCCCGGCTTGGCGGCAAGGGCTTTCTGGAACTCGCTTGCAGCGTCGGGATAATTGCCTTTGCGCCGGTAAAGATCTCCCAGCAGCAAGTGAATTCTGGGCGATGCGGGGTTGATGGAAGTGGCGCGTTCAAAAGCTTGCAGCGCCACCTTGGTGTCGGCCTTGACAGTCCAGTAGAGCGTGGCGGGTTCGAATTTCCCACCCGCAATCAGACTATCTCCTGAATCCGCGGCTTGCCGGTAATGTCCCGCCTGAAAGGCCGCCGCAAGGTCAGATATGTGGGCGGCTGCGGGTGCAAGCTCACCGTCATCCATGGGCCTCTCACCGGGATGGATCGGGTTCTTCTGGCCTTCCAGATACTCTGACTGCAACCGATGAAACGCGTCGGAATCATGATATTTCTGCGAAAGAAGGGACCCCGCCTTTTCCGCCCGATCCAGATAGCTCACGCCCAGGCCGTACCAGGCGTCCTCATTGTCAGACCGCATTGAGATAGCGTGCAGGTATGCGTTGCCGGCTTCAACGAATTTGTTCATCGTCTGGTAGGTCCTCCCCAGCGTCAGGTTTGCTTCAAGATCATCGGGGTTCGTTTTTCGCGCCTGCAAGAGCAGTGGCAGAGCCAGTTCCGGCTGATTGCTTCGAAGGTATTCGCGTCCCAGAAACAAGTTTGGGACGAACAACGCCGGCTTCAGTTTGAGCGCCAGGCGCAATTGTTCCACGCATTCTTTATGGTTGCTGGTCTGATAATCCATCAGGCCCAGATTGGCGTGCAGTTCGGCCAGTTCTGGCCGTAATTTCAGTGCCGCGCGATAACTGGCGGCGGCCGCCGATAAATCATGATTCTGCTGCTGTTGTTGCGCCTGGCGAATTAATTGGTCAAAAGTGGCGGGTTCGACGGTCTGAAACAATCCCACGGCGAAGAAACCCGCCTGAAACAGCGCTGTTATGTATGTCACCAGTAAAGTTTAAGCGCCATCTGAATATCGCGCGCCGGGTAGGAGGCAGTGATCTGTCCGAATCCCGGATCGCCCAGATTTTGATCTGGCGCGTAGAAGTTTGCGTGGTTGAACGCGTTAAACATTTCGGCTCTGAATTGCAACCGGGAGACTTCCTTGAAATACCAGAACTTTTGAATGGACAGATCCCATTGCGCAAGGCCGGGCGCCCGCAGATTTGACATATACCTGGGCGCATCTCCAAAAGTGTAAGCGGCAGGCTGGGCAAAGGCCGCCGTGTTGAACCATGCCGCTGTGGTCTGGTTGGAAACGCCGGGATCACCGACGATGTTGGGCCGCTGGCTGCAGCCAAAGGAAGCGCAGGCATTATTGATGCTGGTCGTGATTGACAGCGGAAAGCCGGCTTTCAGGGTTGTGATTCCGCCCACTTGCCAGCCGCCAACCACAGCGTTCAACGGACGGCTGAGGTTATCGCCGAATGGTTTTCCTTTACCCACCGGGAGTTCATAGGTGTAACTGATGACCAGGCTTTGCGGGATGTCGTTGCCATCCAGTGATTTGTCCAGCGCCAGATTATAGTTGTCGCGGTAGAAGCTGGAACCGGCCTGGGCCCAACCGTTGAAGCCCTGCGTGTCGTCTATAAACTTGGACCAGGTATAGGACGCCAGGATGGTGAGGCCATGGCTGACACGGTGTGTATAAGTGAATTCAAGCGCGTTGTAATGGGAGAATCCAGCGGCGGTTTCAGTGTCGGAAACGCTGCAATATTGCGGGAACGGCAGAAGCAGTTGCCCCAGCTCAACGGTGGGCGCAGACAGTCCGCAACCGCTGCTGGCGATGTGCCCGTAAAACGGATTCTTCACCTGATTCAGCAAGGCATTGCCCAGCGACAGGTATTGGGTGGGCAACTGATCCGTGTCTATGCCGCTTGTCACAATGTTGATGCCGTGGTTGCCCACATAACTCAGGTCGAACAAATCGTTATTGCCGGCCGAGTATTGAATGTCGAACATCCATTGCTGAATATAGGTGCTGGGCCGGCTGTAATTGACGGCGCTGGTGGCGAACCCGACATTTGTCAGCGCGCCCAGGCTGTTGCCGGTGACAGGCAGCAACCCGCTGGGGAACGCATTGCTGAGTGTGTTGACCGGAGTAATTCCGTCAATGGTGCCCACGTAGGGAGTCGACTGCGCATAACCGGGATTCGGTCCGCCGCCTGAGAATGACGGGGTGTAGAAGATGCCATAACCGGCGCGCAGCACCAGCTTCTTTTCCAGTTGATACGCAAGGCCCACCCGGGGAGCGAAATTCAGATAGTTGGTGCCATAAACGCCGCGCTTGCCGCTGGTGCTGTAGACCACCTCGCCGGGAACGTTCAGTCCCGTTTCCGGGCTGATTGGATTGATGGCGGAATAGTTAAAGTAACTCTGACCGTTATGCCGTTCGACGGGCGCGGTTTGAATTTCATAGCGCAGTCCCAGATTCAGTGTCAGCTTGCTGGTGGCCTTCCAGTTGTCCTGCAAATAGCTGCCGTAGAAATGCTTGGAATAGTAAGGAAACGCCGCAATTCCAGTGGACCCGGAGCTGCCGGTGCCCAGCAAAAGCGATGCCAGTCCTGAGCCGGTGTCCGTAATCGGGTTGTTGGGATCAGGACCAGCGGTGAAGCTGGGGGAGAAATTGAAGGTGGTTGGACTGATACGTCCGCCGCCGTTGTGCAGCACCACGCCCATAAAACCGATGGAGAGCGAGTGTGCCCCAACCACTTTGCTGAGGTCTGCCGAGTACGTTCCTGTGTCGTTGATGAATGTTCCTTCGCCCGTGCCATTCTGCGGACCCAGAGGCGTTTCTCCGGTTGTGCTGATGACGGGAAACTGGTTGGAAACGCCGTCAATGAAGGACGGCAGGCCCAGCGTAGACGGGTTGAAGGGATAAGCTTGCACCACGTTGCCTTCCACCCAGCGGTCAATTCCGAAGTTGACGCTGACCACGGTTGTTGGGTTGAAGACATGGTTGAGGCCCAGGCCCAGACTCCAGCGGTTATCCGGGTTGTGTGATCCGGGTCCGGCGGGGGAGTTGCCATAGAAGTCAGCCGTTACCTGCTTGAACTCATCCTTGTACGAATAGCGTCCAAACAGCCTGGTGTTGTCATTGACGTTGTGATCCACCCGGACACTATATTCGTCAGAGGCAGAGGGCGCCGCGGCAGTGGCGCTGAAGTTGTTCACCAGGGCAGACGACGTGGGATTGGGAAAGTATGTCAGCAGTTTGGCGGAAACCGGATTAATGAAAGACGCGGGGATGCGGTTTCCTGCAAACGGATCACGAATGTAGCCGGTAGCTGTTGCCACCAAACCGGTGGTGGGGTCCACCTGGCCGGCGGTGATCTGGCGCGTGGTGAACGGATTGTAAATCTGGCCGCCGTCAATCGCTCTGCCCAGCGCGTCTGAACCGGCCGCTGATCCAAGCAGCGCGGAGAAATCTCCGTTCTTCATGGCGGCGGTTGGAACCGTGCTGATGTAGGTCAGCGGCGCGCTCTGGCGCAGGCCTTCGTATCCGCCGAAAATGAACGTCTTCTGGCGCTGCTTGTAAATGCCCGGAATGTACATGGGGCCGCCGGCCACAATTCCGAACTGGTTGCGCCGGAAGGCGGGCTTGTCCAGGCCGTTCTGGTTGTTGAAATAGTTGTTGGCGTCCAGATCATAATTGCGCAGAAACTCATAGCCGTCTCCGTGAAACGAACTGGTTCCGGATTTGGTGATAATATTCACCACATTGCCCGAACTCCAGCCATATTGGGCAGTGAAGGCGTTCTGCTCCACTTTCATTTCCTGAACCATATCAATGGAAGGAACGTAGATGACGCCGCCCCAGCCCGCGTCCGTTGTCCAGGCGCCATCCAGCAGAAAGGCGGTTGTTCCAAAAAATCCGCCGCCGAAGTTCATGAACGTAATGTCCTGATCGGAAGTGTCCTGCGACCCGGGTGAGTTGACCACCTGATATTGCGAACTGTTGTTGACCGATGAATTCAGGAACACAAACCCGACCACGTTTCGCAGATTTGCCGGCAGGTCCTGAAGCTGCTTTGTTTTCACATCCGCCGAAAGGTTAGCGTCGTCCGAGTTCAGCAGCGGCGCCTCACCGGTGACGGTTATGGTCTGGCCCGTGGTGCCCAGGCCCAGTGTGATGTCCTGTTCGGCAGCCTGCCCGAGTCCCAGCACCAGGCCCTGCTGCTTATAAGCCTCAAATCCGGGTTTTTCCACCCTTAAGGCGTAGCTGCCAGGCGGGACAAGCGCATAGGAATAGCGGCCGCTGCTGTCGGTGGTGAATACACGATTGATTCCGTTTTCAGCGCTGCTGAGCGTGACTTTCGCTTCCGGCACCAGCGCCCCGCTGCCGTCCTTAACGACACCTGCCAGCGAAGCACTAAACGCCTGGGTTTGAGCGTGGATTTGTGAAGTGGCAAGAAATGCAATGGCCAGGCAAGTGAAAGCACTGGACCTGAAAAGCTTTCGATTAAACAAAGTTGACCCCCTGCGAACGTGGCATTCGGCGCGTCAGTGTAGATAAAAAGCACTACTGTTTCGCCGACAAGTTGAGTCTATGGGGGATTCGAAAGCTTTGTAAGGTTCCTAACCCGAAAAATAATTGGAACCTCTTATTCTGCTAGGTCTTGCAAACACGTTATATGAGAGGTACAGTACCTCTTAGGACTGGGTCAGGGGTCCCTTACATGGTGCCAGGAAGCACATCGCCTTGGTTGACGCAGGGGGTCGAAGCCGAAGCTGTTCATGCGGCTCTGGAACGTGTTTTGACCAGCCAGCCTTTTCGAACCACCGCCCAGTGTCAGAAGCTGCTGACATATATCGTGAGGCACACGCTTGCCGCCGAAGACAACCTTCTGCGGGAACGCATGATTGGAAGCCGGGTATTTGACCGAAAGCCTGATTACGACGCGAGCACGGATCCAGTAGTGCGAGTGCTAGTGGCGGAAGTGAGAAAGCGGCTGGCGCAGTTTTACCAAAGCGGTGAATTCGTTCCAGGCATGGTGCGAATTGAAATTCCAGCCGGATCTTACTGCGCGGTTTTCCACCAGACGCAGACAGAACCAGCCGCCATGCTGCCCCCTCCGCCGCGCGAAGTGGAGCAGCAGACGCCGCCCGACAAGCGCAAATTTTTAGGGCGGTGGTCAGCTATTGTCGCCGGGGTATGTGCTGTGGCCCTGGCAGCCGGCTTGCTGAATCATAAGTGGAATGCCAGCGCCTTTGACCAGTTCTGGACTCCAGCGCTGGACAGTCCCAAACCCGTGCTGATATTCGATGGACGCGGCGTGGTTTATGGCTTTAGCGAACACGTTCATGACAGCCATTCCAGCAACCTGGCGCCGGATGAGAGCTTCGCCGATTACGCCCTGAGCTTCCGGAAGGGCGAGAAAATAGATGCCGGTGATGTCGTCGCCATCACCAACCAGTATGTGGGCATTGGAGACAGCTTTACCACCGCGCAATTGTGCGCCATGTTCGCGCGGCGTGACAAACTTTACCAACTGCGCTACGGCAGTGACGTCTCCTATGGCGACCTGCGCTATTCACCCAGTGTGCTGATTGGAGCGTTCAACAATGGCTGGACACTGCAAACAACGAGGGAATTCCGTTTTTACTTCCGGCAACACTCGGTGAGTGAAGCAGCGGGCCAGAAGCGGGTATGGAAGCTGTTGCATCTGGACGCTGACGGCCACACTCCTGAGGATTATGCAATTGTGTCTCGGGTTTTTAATTCCAGGACGGCGCAGTTCCTGATTACGGCTGCGGGAATCACGCAATACGGCACCCGCTGCGCGGGAGAGTTCCTGACCACGGCATCCGAACTCGAAAATGCGCTGCGTTCACTCCCGGCTGGCTGGCAAAAGAAGAACATCCAATTTGTCCTGCACACGCACATTGTGGGCGAGATGACGTCCGCGCCGGAAGTGGTTGCCAGTTATGTCTGGTGACAAATGCGACAGCTAATTGGGCGGAGAAGGGGGCAGGCTGGTGATTCGTGTTCCACAAGCCCCGCTTTCCAGACATAAGCCGATGGCCTGTTTAGCGAACCACTGCTGAGTGTCCAGGTTGTAATGCACAGATCCGTCCCCGCCTCCCAGCACGCCATCTTTGAAAATGGCCTTGCTGACGCGCGACACGTCGATGATGGAAATATGGTCGGGATCACCACCGGCCAGATTATTGAACACCGTTTGCATTTGCTGAAGGACGCTGGCGGAATAATAGGGCGCCAGCGGTTTCGTGATCTGGATGGGGTAACGTGTGCCGACTGCGGTATAAAAACTATTGAAGAGGCGTGCGTAGTTTCCGGGTGCATTGGTTATAGAGATGGGGTTGGCATTGCCTGCTTCGGCTTCCCACTGATTCCATTGCATGCCGATGAGGCGCGGAATTTTCCCCTTGGCCAGCAGTCTTTCAAGCGCCAGGTACTCAATCCGCCGCGCGAAGGGAGCCAGCGCATAAGAGGGCATCTGGGCCGCCGTTAAATCCGGCTGCCATAAGTTAATTCCATGCTTGACCCAGGGAACATCCGCCGTGATGGCGTCGGTCGGGTCCACCCCCTGGCTGGGCCAGGCGATGTGAATAATATAAAGATCGGGCAGCGGCCAGCCTGCGTTGATTAGACCCTGCCACTGGCCGGCGGCGAAGTTGGCCGCATTGCCGCCCGGTCCCGCATTGCTGTTGAAGCCAAGGTTCATGTCGGGTCCGTCCGGTTTGAGCGAAAACGGGCTCCATTCCACTGAACCGATGGAAGCAATGGGCTTGGTAAAAGGAACGGTGCCATTCTTGTTGCCCGGCAGGAAATTCCAGCCATCCTTGCGAACGCCCCAGACATTCGGCAACGATGGCGGAATGAAACGCGGCGGCAGAGTGTTGTAACCCACCGCGTTGCTCTGCCCCATAAAGAGGAGCACGGCGACTTCGTTGGCCGCAAAATCCGACGCCGAGAACCGAGACGGAATCGCGGAAGCGGCGAGGTTGTCGCTCACTGAGCCCGGCGCGATTCTTAGCCACGTTAACCGGTTTGTGTAGTCAGGAAGCTGCCACAGTTCACCCCCGGCCGAGACGCCCCAGACCTGCCCGTCAGCGGCAGCAATTTTTTGCAGATGCAAGCCTTCCGGCAGCTTGACCCACGGCAGCATGTGCTCACCCGCGGAATTGGCAGCCGCTGCGGGAGCGGACCAGTTGCTGCAGTAAACATCTTGATTGAGGTCTTGCCTGCAAATCATGCCGCGCCCATCCACCGCCACTTGCTCAACGCCCGATGCGACAAAAGTGGACGTGCTGGAGAAGTGAGCGTAATCCCCGACTTGGAATAATCTGCCGCCCGCGTCGACGCCCCATAACTGTTTGCCTGCTGAAACGGCGATTTGCTTGAAGTTCGTTGGGCCTGTGTCTGTCCAGCTAAGCTTCTTGGTCGCCAGATTCGGTGAGACGGCACACAGCAAATGCCGGGAGCGGTTGATCTGGCAAACCAAATTATGCCCCGCGCTGATCTGCATCGCGTGACGGGAAACCTCTGTCCATGATGCAGGCTTGTGGAAATCGCGCAGGTACCAAAGAACTCCTCGATGATCAAGCCCCCAAACATGGTCGTCAGTGGCTGCGATTGATGCCAGGGATTTTTGCAGGTTCACCCAAACATTTGCCTCATTCAAACAGCGACTGGCGGTTCCAGTGGCTTGACAGACAGTGGACAATCCAATTGGCGAGACAAGTTCCTTGGCCCGCAAGTTCGCTGCCGGCGCGAAAACCGCAATGGCACAGCCGACGAGAAGAATGGACGGCAATTTGCTCTTAGACAAGAATATAAATGACCTAAAGCGAGGAATCGCAACCTTCGGCCATTCCGAATATAACGCTCGCGCATATTGCCACTTGCATTGTGCAGATCTTTGATTGTTGATTTTGCGATTGTTGATTTTGCGATTGTTGATTTTGCGCATGGGCCAGACGCACTCTAATGCCTTCCTATCGTCGGGCCGATGGAAGGTTTGGATGGCTGTTGGATCTTCAGTACCAGATTCCGGGCGAAAACGGCGCGAACGGCAAATTGTTCGCCTATTGATGCTTCTGAGAGTATTGGGGCAAAAGCAATCCACGTCAATTCGGGATCTTGCCGCCCAATTCCACACGCGGCGTGAAACCATTTATCGAGACCTGCGCGTTTTGCAGGACGCCGGCTATCCGATTGCGGGAGATGAACAGGGAAGGCTGTCCAGACCGCGGCTGCTGGCGTCTTCCGTGCCGAACATCCAATTTTCGCCGCCGGAACTGGAGGCGCTGCTTCTGGCCGCTCAGACCTACAAGAACCTTTGCACGATCACTAAGGCGCTCAGGCCGGAGTTCGGCGACCGGAAAGCATCCAGTATCACAGCGGATGAATTAAAGAAGTGGCTCCGCATTCAAGACGCAAAGCGGGACTGGGCGGACGGCACATACAACGGATACGTCACTCAGTTGTGTGTCATCTTCGGCCTTGGCATCAAGCATAAGAAGATCAGCGAGAACTCGGCCAAAGAAATAAAACTGCGGACACTGCATAACGGCAAACCCCGCTATCTGTCGCCGGACGAGGCTAATCGTTTCGAGACCACCATTAAAGAACTGTTCCCCCAGCATTGGGAGGCGTTCCAGTTTGCCCGTTTCATTGGCTTCAGAGCCTCGGCCCAATTCAAACTGAAATGGACCCAGGTCGATCTTCAACAGCGGAAAATATCCCTGCCGCCGATCCGCCGATCAAAGTATAAAAAGTGGCGGGACTTCCCTATGAATTCCATTGTCTACGCAATCATCTTGGACCGATGGAACCGCACCAGCGATCACCGGGGTTATGTTTTCGCCGAATACCACCAGGGCCCAGAATATCTATTGAAACCCGCTTACTGGTTCCCGGAGATTGTGGAGGCCGCTGGTGTAGAGGACTTCACCTGGCATTCACTTCGCCACGACTTCATCAGCCAGCTTGTAATGAAAGGCGTCAACCTGAAGACGGTTATGGATCTCGCCGGTCACGCCAACCTGAAACAAACCGCCAAGTATGCGGCACTGGCCCCGACTACCCTGGCCGAATCGTCGGAATTGTTGACCACTGCCACCGTAACTGCCACCGCGCCAAACCCCGATTATATATCGGGTAACGAAGTGCCACCAAAACTGCCACTGGCGGTTTTGGCTTGACCTAGATAGCCCTGTAAGTAATTGATTCTAAAAGACTTATTTGGCTCCTCAGCTAGGATTCGAACCTAGAACCCTTCGGTTAACAGCCGAATGCTCTACCGTTGAGCTACTGAGGAGCATTACGCTCCGCATCGCGCTTGAAATACTCCAGTGCGAGGTGGGACTTTTCCATTAAACCACACCGCAAAACCACTCTCCAGCCGCCCAACCCGAACCAGCCCTATTTTTTCGCCCCGCTCCACTCCAGATACGACTTCCATTCACCCTGTCCCGGCATGCGGCTTTGAAACTTCCCCAACAGCAAAGAATCCTTCAGTTCGTAAACCAGGCGAAACTGCGGGCCAGGGCGCGAAGCTTCAGAAAGGAAAACAACCGAAGTAGCCGTCGGAACGGAAACGTCGTAATGAATGACATGTCCCTCATTGTCGAAGTAAATCGCCTTCAGCGGCTGGCCAGGCGCCTCCTCGTAAACATAAAGGATGTCCCCGTGTTCGCAATCAAACGTGGCGGGACCCTTGCATCCCGCATCGCTGGTGCTGCGGCGAGCCAGAATATGGCCGCCCAGCTCGCGCCGGAAGGTGTATGTTCCGGTCGATTTCACCCCGCCGTATCCCTGTGTATTCGCTTCCCAGTTCTGCTCAAGGAAGGCGAGAGCTTTGAATGGATCGGGTGCTGGTGCCGGCTGTCCGTTCGCCGCCAGCGGAATGGCAAGAAGCATCGTCATCACGAATCGTTTCATTGGTTCTGTCCTCTCATTTGGGCGGCGAATCCGCCCAGCCGTCGCTCAATCTCGGGCGGCGTGAGCACTTCCTTCACCGTGGCAAAAGCCCAGACATGGCCGAAAGGATCGCGAACCCAGCCATACCGGTCGCCCCAGAACATGTCGCTGGGCGGCAATGCTGGCGCAGCTCCCGCATCGACGGCCCGTTTGTAGGCTTCGTCCACATCCTCAACGCCGATCTGGAAGACGCAGGTGGATCCCGCCAGCGTCTCGGGCGAAGCAAGAAGCGCGCCTTCCACCCGCTCCCGGCGCTGCGCCGGCTCCTCCGTTGAAACTTGAACCAGGGAAGACCAAACCTTGAGGTGAATGTGTTCCCCTGCGCCGCTCGGGGAGGGTGAGCGATACAGCACGGATGCCGCGAATGCGCGCATGTAGAAGTCCACCGCCTCCGCTGCATCGCGCACCACCAGGTGCGGCACAATCACTCCCGGCTGCGGAACCGATCCCTCAACGGCCATTTCGGCCACCGCCTTTCTTGGCTGCTGCGGCAGCGTTCTCAACGGACGCGAACGCCCACGCGTGCCCGGCGGGATCGAAAAATCTGCGGTACTGGCCGCACCAGTCAAACACCAGTTTCAATGGCCCCGCCGTTAGATGGTATTTCTGCTCGGAGCCAACCTTCTCCGGCCTCACAAGCTTTGCCTCCCGCAATTCACGCAAATGCTGCGATACCGCAGGCTGAGACATCGCAAACGCCGAGGTCAGTTCCTTTACCGACTGATCGGAAGCGGCAAGCAGCGTCAGAATTTGCCGCCGCGCAGGATGCGCGATGGCCTTGAAAAGTGTGTTCGTGTCGCTCATAAGGTAAAGCTTATGGAACTATACCATAAGCATTGCCTTATGGCAAGCTCCGTTTTGGCATAACCGACAATAGAAGGGAATGCTTCAATTGACTGGCGCTGGCAAGCGCTTTGGACACAAGCTGCTTTTTGAGGACCTGGACTGGCTGATTACGCCCAAAGAACGCACCGGGCTTGTCGGCGGAAACGGCACCGGCAAGTCAACCCTGCTGAAAGTGATTGCGGGCATGGAGTCGCTCGATTACGGCTCTTACCAGCCGATGCGCGGCATCCGCCTGGGCTATCTTCCGCAAGATGGTTTGCGGCTGGTGGGCCGCACAATTTTTGCCGAATGCATGTCGGTTTTCGCCGGCTTGAAAGAGCTGGAGCGCGAACTGGAAGCGCTCACCGTGAAGATGAGCGAACTGGACCCCGCTTCTCTCGAATATCAGGCCGTGGCGGAACGCTTTGAGCGCGCCGACAGTGAATTTCGCTCGCGCGACGGCTACACCATTGAATCGCAGGTGGGCAGCGTTCTCACCGGCCTCGGCTTCCGCAAGGAAGACTGGACGCGCCTCACCGATGAATTTTCAGGCGGCTGGCAGATGCGCCTCGCCCTCGCCAAGCTCCTGCTGGAAAAGCCGAATCTGCTGCTTCTCGATGAGCCCACGAACCATCTCGATCTGGAAGCGCGCGACTGGCTCGAATACTATCTGACCAACTACGAATACGGCTTCATCCTCATTTCGCACGACCGCTATTTCCTCGATGTGACCGTCAAGAAAATTGCCGAAATCTGGAACAAGCATGTCACTTTTTACACCGGCGGTTATGAAAAATATCTGACGCAAAAGGCAGACCGGCTGGTGCAACTGCAATCCGCCTACAAAAATCAGCGCGACAAAATTGACCAGTTGGAAGCCTTCATCAACCGCTTCCGCGCCACCGCCACCAAAGCCAAACAGGTCCAGAGCCGCATCAAGGAGCTGGAAAAAATTGAGCGCATTGAGCTTCCTCCCGAAGAAAAAACCATACACTTCACCTTCCCCCAGCCCAAGCCCAGCGGGCGCGTCGTCGCGGAGTTCAAGAACGTTTCGAAGTGTTATGGCGACAAGCAGATTCTGAAAGATGTCACGTTCAATATTGAGCGCGGCGAGCGCGTGGTGCTGGTGGGCGTCAATGGCGCGGGCAAATCCACGCTCATCAAATTGCTGGCGGGCACGGAGGCGCTGACTTCAGGCGACTACACACTGGGCCATAACGTGGACGTGGATTATTTCGCGCAGGATCAGTACAAGGAGCTGGATGTGGAGGCGCGCATTCTCGATGATCTTGGCAACGCCGCGCCGCGCATGGGCGAAACGGAATTGCGCAGCCTGCTGGGCTGTTTTCTGTTCAGCGAGGACGATGTCTTCAAGCGCATCGGCGTCCTCTCCGGCGGCGAGCGCAACCGCTATGCGCTGGCGCGCATGCTGCTGAAGCCGTCGAACTTTCTGCTTCTCGACGAGCCGACAAACCATTTGGATATCCGCGCCAAGGACGTGCTGCTGGAATCGCTCGAAAAGTTCACCGGCACAGTCGTTTTTGTTTCGCATGACCGTTACTTCATTGAGCATTTGGCAACCCGCGTGTTTGAAGTGGCCGACGGCGGCGTGCAT
>Ga0116230_10000364_pt1 | contig 39107 bp, 29 predicted proteins | sample S1TSphfallax_3_FD_88678 | JGI IMG/M metagenome (GOLD analysis project Ga0116230, IMG submission 88678) | Host-associated microbial communities from peat moss isolated from Minnesota, USA - S1T2_Fd - Sphagnum fallax MG | ecosystem: Host-associated > Plants > Peat moss > Unclassified | place... | reverse complement strand
TGTCGCGCCTCTGCGGGGTCGCCTACGCCGACGAGCGGGTGACGCTGAATCTGCTGATCGGCGGCGGCCTGATCACCGCCGCAAATGTCCTGCTCCAGCTCCGTCCGCCGCGGAGTTAGGCCGGATGTTGCCGCAGCGTGGGCGATCCGCTTCCTCCCCGGGCGAAAAATCCGGGCTAAACCTGCCGGTCGAATCGCGCCGCGTTCGTCAGCCACTCCGCGATCGCCGCTTCGTGACCCTTGGGCAGCAGCGAATAAAATTGCAGGGACACGATGTCGACGCGCTGGCGGATGCGGTCGACCCATTGCGCACCTTTCGGGGTGACCCGAAGCCGGTAGACGCGACGATCGCTCGGATGGCGGGAGCGCGTCATCAGGCCTTTCTTGACGAGCCGGCGGACGAGCGAGGATACCGTGTTGGCGTCGGAGTCCACGATGGCGGCCAGTTCGCCCTGGGCGATGTCCGCGCGATTCTTGACCCAGAGCAGGACGAGGTATTGGGGCCGCGTCAGGTGCCTCGCATCATACAGGTGGGCGGTGAGGCGCCGCATGCGCCGATTCAGGCGCGCCAGCATCCGCATGTACTCCCGCGCCTTTTCCAGCCGCGTCTCCGCGCTGTCGTCCGGGAGGGGGGTCCACGCGGTCGTGTAGGCCTCGCTGGGGGCCTGCTCCGGCTGGAGCAGCGCCGGGTCGGGCGGAGGGAAGGGCTCCAAGGCGCGAGCGGAGTTTGACCGATCGTTCACGGGCGAATGGCGCGCAGCACCAGCGCCGGCGCGAGCAATTCGGGGAGGATGACCGGTTGGGCCCGGTCCGGCCGCCACACCAGATCGAAGGGTACCGCGCTGCGCTGGTACTTAGCCAATTCGGCCGTGATGGCGGGATCCCGGTTGGTCCAGTCGCCGCGCAGCGCGACGATGTGCTCATCGCGGAAAGCGCGCAGGACCTCCCCGGAGTGAAAGACGAGGCGTTTATTGGCCTGGCACGTGGCGCACCACCGGGCCGTAAAATCGACATACACCATCCGGCCCTCGCCCCGCAGTCGCGCGACCGTCTCGGGGCTCCACTTCTCCCAGACCACATCGGTGGCGGCGGGGGTTCGCGGCCAGCCGGCCCAGGCGCCGACGGCGAGCAGCACGGCGCACCCCACCAGTCCGAACCGCGCGCGGCCGGGCGAAGCGCCCGGCGTGTGCCAGTGTCCGTAGCACCAGATCCCCATGGCCACGAGCACCAAGCCCAGAAACGCCGAGAGCAGACCGTTCTCGGTCGCCTGACCGGCGAGGACCCAGAGCAGATAAGCCACCGTCGCGTAGAGCGGGAAGGCCATCACCTGCTTGAACGTCTCCATCCACGCGCCCGGGCGCGGCAGGGCCTTGACGGCGGCCGGGAAGATCGAAAGGAGCAGGTAGGGGAGGGAGAGACCGACCGCGATGGCGGTGAAGATCGCAAAAGACTGCACCACGGGCAGCGCCAGCGCCGCGCCCAGGGCGGGGGCGAGGAAAGGGGCGCTGCACGGCGTGGCGACGACGGTCGCCAGCACACCGGTGAAAAATGACCCCGTCAGTCCCGACCGGCTCTGCAGGCCCGACCCCACCGAGGTGGCGGAAAGTCCGAACTCGAAGACCCCGCTCATGTTCAGGGCGAAGATCAGCATCACGGCGGCGAGCGCGAAAACGAAGGCCGGCGACTGAAGTTGGAACCCCCACCCGAGTTGGTCGCCGCCGGCTCGGAGCGCGGCGAGGGAACCGGCGAGAGCCCAGAATGAAGCGAGCACGCCGGCGCTGAAGACCAGCCCGTGGGCGGCCACCCGGCCGCGCTCGTGCCCCGCCTGGTTGACGAAGCTGAGAATCTTCAGGCCCAGCACCGGGAAGACGCAGGGCATCAGGTTGAGAATGAGGCCGCCGATCAGCGCCAACAGCAAGGTCGCCGCGAGGCTGCTCGGCAGCGCCGCCGTGGGTCCGGAAGAGGCAGCCGCGGTCGAAACGGGCGCAGCGCCCGGGGCGACGACCGGGCCCGGCGCGGACACCGACGGCGGTCCCGCGGGCGCCGAGCCTCCGGCGAGAGGGACGTCCACCTTCAATCCGGCGAGCGATCCGTCCGTCCGCCAGCCCGAGTCCGAGGTGACGACGCCCGAAAGCCTCGCCGGATCCTTCGGTCCATCGGTCCCGATCGGCAGAGCCAGCACGAAGCCGCCGGCCCCGTCCGGCTTGGCCGACTGCGGCTGATCATAGGCGATGAAACCGTCGTCGGAAAAGAAGCGGACGCCCGTCGGAGTCACGCCGTGGCCGCCGCTCGCGGCCGCCGCTCCCGCCTTGGCCGCGACCGTCAGGGTGACCGCCTGAGCCGTGCGCGAAGCCGTCACCGTCCAAGCCGGATCGGCCGCGGGGAGACCGGCCAGGACGGTACGGATGCGGGGACCCCACGTCGGATCTTCCGCCGGCTCACCCGCGCTCACCGGGAGGTCCAGGCTCAGGGTCGCCGATCCCGGGACGCATTCGTCCGCGCACATCAGCCAGTCGACCGAGGCCTTGAGCGCCAACCGCTCCCCGGCCTTGAGCCCGGCCGGGGGCGTGAGCACCACCGGCAGCAACACATCGCCGTCGTAGCCGTTGCCGACCACATTGTCCCGGCTATCCTTCAGGAGCTTGGGCGCGGGCCACTGGATCTCTCCCGCCTTCCACCCGGGCGGCAAGGTCCAGGTCAGCGTCGTCGCCAGGCCGGTCCCCGGGTACGACCAATACGTGTGCCAATGCGGCTGATGCACGAAGTGCAGGGCCACCAGGACGGGACGGCCCGATTGCACGGACAAGTCGGCCGCCACCAACGTCGCCTGCACGGGGGTGCCGGCACCGGCCGGCCCTCCGGGCGCCGCCAAGGCCGCCGCAAGAAACAGGAGGCAGGCGTTAAGAAACTTCATGTGAGGTGAGCGGATAAGGCAAAACGGGCTCTCGAGGCAATGCGGTGATGGTAACAGCCTGGATACATTCAACCCCCGCGGTGGAACAGTTGGGTGAGAGTCCGGGCGGACCAATATTATTCGATTCTAATTTTAACCGGGTCGACAAAATCGAGGAAACGGGCCGTCTGGGTGGCGACGTTCAGCCCACCCGCCGCCGTCTCCTCGATGAGAAAGCGATTCCGCAGGATCCGCGACTGTCCGGGGACCAACCCACCCTCGAACGTGGTGCCGATGCGTCCGTAGTCGCGGGTGGCGAAGCGCGTCGGGCGGGGATTGTCGGGATGGCTCATGTCGGTGACCGCATAGGTATGGGAGCCGATGTGGAACACCATCGTGACCCACTCCGTCCGGTCCCAGATATCGGGCGCGAGGTAGTGCGAACCGGGGCTGCGGATGAAGTAGGTCTCGACGGCCCGGTCCCGGACCTCGTTGGCGACCCGCAATTGCAGTCCGCTGTGGTGGGCGTCGCCGTCCAGCCCGACCCGGCCCAGGGTCGCGGTCAACGTGACCACGGAATCCAGGACCAGCTCGGCGGCGCCGGTGTGCCACGCCGTGAATTCGCGGGTGTCCCGCAGGATGGTCCGCCCATCCGGCAGCAACCAGTCTGTCAGGGCCGCATCGCGACCCACCACGGCGCCGGCGAGATCCTGCTCGGGCAGGAACCCCGTCTGGCGCTGGCTGACCGCGGCGCAGGACCAAAAGTCGTAGGTGTGACCGTCGAACTCCGTCCGCCCCCAACCGAGGAACAGCCCCCGCTGGCTGGGATAGAAACCGCCCGGCCCCTTCGTGATGAAGCCGTCGTCGTGCCACCCGGCGATTTGGAGCCAGGGTTTGGCCGAGTCGTCCCGGTGGGTCGGATCGAAGGCGAAATTCCGGCGCCAGATCGGCTGATCGCCGTAGCGCAGCTCGCGCCAGCCGGGACCATTGGCGAAGTGAAACGCTTCCGTGACATCGCCCTTGGCCGGCGCGCGGCCGGCCGCGAGGTGCACGGTCCGGTGCTCCGGCACGCCCGCCTTCAGGGCCGGCTCCACCCAGTACAAAGTCACTTGGTCCTCCGCGATCACCCCCTGAATGAGCTCGCCCGTCGGTCGGCCGGCGGCGTCGAGCAGCGTGGCGGTGACATAGGAGGCGCCGCGCAGGAAGTCCGGCGCCAGCGTCGTAAACGAAACGGGCGACCGAATCCGGTCATGGTTGCCGGGATCCAGCACCAGCCGGAAGTCCGCCGGTTCCCCGCGGGCGGCGGCGAACGTGAGCAGGCCCAGCCCGACCCAGCTGCACCCCTTCGATCGCGCGTGGCGACCGATCCGGGCAAGCGCGGCCGTGGCGCGGCGCAGGCGGAGAGGGGAAGGCGGCATGGACCCGGGTGGACGCTACGGACCTTTGGCGCCCGCGGCGATCCATTGTTCGACGGCCGCCACCTCCTGGGCTGAGAACGGCTTCCGTCCATCGCTCGGCATGTAATCGTCATCGTCCGCGGGCAGCGTGATGCGTCGCATCAGCTCGCTGCCGCGCGGATCGCCGGGCACGATCACGGGACCGTCCTCGCCCCCCGCGAGGAGCTGCGCATAGGTGTCCAGCCTCAACCCGCCCTTGCGCTTCCCGGGCCGATGGCAGGGAACGCAGCTGCGCTCAAAGAGCGGGGCGATCCGAGCGGCGTACGCGCGCGGGTCGTTCGCGCCGCCCCTGGAGGCCGGCGCAGAGGGCGGCGCGGCGATCCTGTCCACACTCCGGACAGCGACAGGGGTGTCGGGGTGGGCGGCGGCGGCCGCCGGGCCCGGCGGCTTCGCCGCCACGCCGAGCCACCGCCGCAGCGGCTCGGGCATCTCCTCGGTGAGGAAATGGGCACCATGGCTGAGCGAGCCTCCTTCATGTCCCGTCCACACCATCGCGGCGAAGGCGAGGGCGAGCAGCGGCGGATAGGCGAATGCGGCCACGCGGGAATGCGGGGCGCCGGTCCGGCTCCCCAGCGCCGCGAGCGCCAGCCCCGCCACCGCCGCCCCGCCCCACATATGCCGGATGACTTCCGCGCCCGCATAGCCCCCGCTCCACCCGAGCAGCCAGCCGTCCCAGGCCGCGGCGAGCGCGCTGGCCGCCGCGAGGACCAGCACAAGACCGGCGGCTTCCCGCAGCGCCGCCCGCCCGGCGCGCCGCCCGGCGATTTCCAGAAGCGGAACGAGGACGAGCAGTCCGATCGGGAGGTGCACCGCCAGCGGGTGGAAACGCCCGACGAATTGCGCCGCCCGCGCCCGTTCCCGACCATCCGGCGGCAAGGCTCCGGCCACCGCCACCAAGCCGGCCAAGGCCAGCGCCGCACCCAACCAGGCGGCCCATCTCCCCCACGCAACGCGGCGGGCGGAGTCCTGGGCGCGCATCGCCGGATCGATCCGGGGCCGCCGACTCAGACGTCGTACGCCGGCAGAATCTTGTCGGTCCGCACCTTGTCGAGGCGCGCAAAGATCGGCACGCCCGTGTCGTGCGGAATCGTCACCTCGCCCTGGATCAACGGCTGCGCGTACCGGAGGAACTGGAAGTTCATGCTCACGGAATCCTCGTTGATCCATTCGCGCGGCAACTTCTTCACGCCGTTGGCGATGTCGCTCAGCGGCGCCAGGCCGGTCTCGCAGGTATAAAGCTCCGTGTCGCCCCGGACCAGCGTGACCATCTTGTCGGTTTCACCCGCCACGGCGGCGCGGACCGCCGCCTGGCCCGCCATGAACGCTTCGTCCACATCGGTTTTGGACGCGGAATGGGCGGCCGCGCGCTGCATGAGGCCGGGCTTGGCCACCCGGACCTTGGCCGTCGGAATCCCCGTCTCGATGATCTCCGCCAGCGCGTCGCCGGCGCCGCCCAATTTGGCATGACCGAAGGCGTCGGTGGCCGAATCGGCCGCCAGATAGTTGCCGTCCGTGTCCACGAGGCCCTCGGCGACGACAATCAGGCAGTAGCGCTCGCGCTTCAGCACGCGGCGAACGTCCTCGAGCACCTTCTCCTGGCTGAAGGGCACTTCGGGCAGCAGAATGAGGTGGGGCGGGTCGTGCGGATGGTCCCGGCGCTTGGCCAGCGAGGCGCCCGCCGCGATCCAGCCGGCGCTCCGGCCCATCACCTCGACGATGGAGACGAGGTCGCCCTGGCCCATGGCCTCGTTGTCACAGGCGATCTCCTTGACCGTCGTCGCCAGGTACTTGATGACGCTGCCGTACCCCGGGCAGTGATCGGTGCCCGAAAGGTCGTTGTCGATGGTCTTCGGCACGCCCACCACGCGCAGATCGTAGCCCTGCTGCTGGGCGAGTTTCGCGATCTTGTCGGCGGTGTCCTGGGAATCGTTGCCCCCGATATAGAAGAAATACCGGATGTTGTGCGCCTTGAAGACCTCGAGCACGCGCTCGAAATCCTGCTGTTTCTTGAGTTTGTACCGGCAGGTGCCGAGCGCGGCGCCCGGCGTATGGCGCAGGGCGCGGATCTGCTGCTGCGATTCCGCCGCCAAATCCACCAGATCCTCCTGCAGAATGCCGAGCACGCCATTCAAGGCGCCGTAGATCTCCTCGATGCACTCGTGATTCAGGGCCTCGGCGATGATGCCGGCGACACTGGCGTTGATGACGGAGGTTGGGCCACCCGATTGGCCGACCAAGACGTTGCCTACGAGTTCATCCATGTTAAAAGAGATAGAGGGTTCCTGAAATGCGCAATGAGGGTCCAAGCAAGCGCGCGCCCCGCCAGAGTGGCAAACGAAAAGTTCCGCGCCGCCGCCGCCCCCTACAACAGCGGTCCCGGACTGAACTCCGCCGCCCCCTTGAACCGCCGGGCCAGCGGCCGGACCGCGCGAACGAAGGTATCGACCTGCTGGGGCGCGGCGCCGACAAAGCGGTCGGAGTCGGAGAGAATCGCCCGCAGCGCCCGTTCGTTCAGCCCGACCCGGGCGTCGCCCGCGAGCCGCTCGATCAGCCCCAGGCCGCCGGTGCCGGCCCGCAGATCCGCCGCCGCGGCCAGCGCATGCTCCTTGATCGCCTCGTGGGCCGTCTCCCGTCCGGCCCCCGCCTTGACCGCCTCCATGAGGAAGGTCGTGGTCGAAAGGAAGGGCAACTGGCGCACGTTCTCGGCCGCGACCGCCGCAGGGAACACCTCGAACTGCCGCAGCACGGTGACGAAGGTTTCCAGCAGCCCGTCGATCGCGAAGCAGGCGTCCGGCAGCGCGACTCGGCGCACGACCGAGCACGAGACGTCGCCCTCGTTCCATTGGTGGCCGGCCAGCGCTCCGGTCATGGTCACGTAACCGCTGAGGATCGTCGAGAATCCGCCGATGCGCTCGCAATTGCGCGCATTCGTCTTGTGCGGCATGGCCGACGACCCGACCTGCCCGGGCTGAAACCCTTCGGTGATGAGGCCGGCGCCCGCCATCAGCCGGAATGTCGTGGCGGCGCTCGCCGCCGCCGCGCCGACCTGGTGCAGCGCGCTCACCACCTCGAAGTCGAGGCTGCGCGGATACACCTGCCCCACGTTCGAGAGCGCCGCCGGGAAGCCGAGATGCTTCAGCACCTGCCGCTCCAGCCGGTCGACCTGATCGGCGCGGCCGCCGAGCAGGGTCAGTTGATCGAGCTGCGTGCCCACGGCGCCCTTGAGGCCCCGGACTGGGTAGCGCGCGATCAGCTCGTCGAGCCGGGTGAACGCGAGCAGGAGCTCCTGCCCGAACATCGTGAGCCGCTTGCCCAGCGTCGTCGGCTGGGCCGGGACGTTGTGCGTTCGGCCGGTGATCATCAGGTCGCGCAGGGCGCGGGCCCGGCCGCCGAGGGCCAGCAGCGCCGCGGCGCTCTTGAAGCGCACGAGCTCGAGCGACCGCCGCACCTGGATCTGCTCGACGTTTTCCGTGAGGTCGCGGCTGGTCAGGCCGAGATGGATGAATTGGCGGCGGGCCAAATCGGAGAACTCCTCGATCCGCGCCTTGACGTCGTGCAGCGTGACGCGCTCGCGCCGGTCGATCGAGGCCAGGTCGACGCGATCCTTCACCTGTTCGTAGTCCCGGATCGCCTCCGCGGGAATCGGCACCCCGAGCTCCCGCTGGGCCTTCATCACCGCGATCCAGAACTCGCGCTCCAGGATCACCCGTCCGCGCCGGGACCAGATCGCCCGCATGGCGCCGGACGCGTACCGCTCCGCCAAGACGCTGTCGATCGATTCCGGGGTGGCCGAAGCGGTGGGCGACGGGTCTGATGGCGAGGCGGGGTGGGGTTTGGAACGGAGTTTGGCCACGGGAATCGGGGCGATGCGCCCACACCGTGAATTAAAGTCGCGGCTGCCAGCCAGGCCAAGGGAAAAGGCCGCCGCGACGAGCACCCGATCAATCCCGGGTCACGGTTGGCTTCGCTTGCTGCCGGGGACCGCGGGAAAGCGGCGGAGCCCCCTCACCCGAGGCAACGCACCGCCATCGCCCGCAGGACGTCCTCCTGGTCGTGCGGCCGGACGTGGATCTCCTCGAAAGCGGCGATGAATTCCCGCTGGTGGTCGATCAGGCGGCGGAGCGTCGGCAGGCGCGCGCCCACCACCTTGCCGAGGTACCAGGCGTTCTGGGCGAAGACGTTGAAGGAGCTCTTCTCCTTGGCGGCCGGCCCGAAGCGGGCTTCGTGGACCGCCGCCGCCCGCGCGAGCCCTTCGACGCCGCGCGGCCCGACCTTCACGTCGCCCGCATCGGCGAGCGCCCGCACCTGGAGCATCAGGCGGTTGCGATTCTGGAGGGCGGCGAGGACGGGGCGGGCGTCGCCGCCGGCGAAGAAATGCCGCTCGAGCGCGGCGAGGGTCCACGCGAGATCGCCGCTGCCGAAGGCTTCCGCCATCTCGAAAAACTCCCCCTCCGCCGAGTTCGGGGTGAGTTCCGCCACCTGCGCCTCCGTGATCGCCGCACCCTCGCCCGCGTAGGTGGCGAGCTTGCGCACTTCCTCGACGAGCAGGCGGGTGTTCGCCCCGACGCGCGCGAGGAGGAGTTCCACCGCCCCCGGGGCGAGGCTGACGCCCAGCGCGCGCGCCTCCCCGAGCGCCACTCCGGCCAGCGCCGCCCCGTCGTCGCTCCCGTCGACCAGGGCGAAGTCGGCATTCTGCTCGCACCATTTCAGGAAAACCCGCCGCCGGTCCACCGGCGAGGCGGTGATCAGCACGGCTGTTTCGGCCGGATTGACCGCCGCCAGCACTTCCTGGAGGCCGGCCACGGCGTTGAGCGTTCCCTCGGCCCGTCCGGTCACGGTATCGGCGAGGAAGTTGACATCCCGCAGCCAGACGACGCGCGGGCCGCCGAACAGCGGCACGGTCTGCACCGTCTCGCGGAAGCGGTTCACCGCCGTCTCCACTTCATCGACGTTCGCCGCGAAGCCGGCGACGATCTCCTTGGAAAACTCATCGGTGGCGTTCGCCGCGAGCGCCGCGAACCGCTGTTGCCCCATCCGCCCGACCAGGAAATCGTCCTGGCCGCAGACCAAGGTGAAGGTTCGCACCGGTGGAGGGGGCATCGCGAGCAGCTTGCGGGCAAGGCGGGCCTTCGCTCAACCGAAATTGAACACCCCGCCGGCGGTGGCAGCCGCTCGGCGGGGTTGCGGCCTGCGCTTGCGTGGCGATGCCGATTGGCCTTTAGGTCGGGCGCGTGACTTCTGTTCCGACGACCGCGGCCTCTCCGGCGAACCCTTGGGGTCGCGATCTCCTGCTGCTGGCCCTGGCTTTCGGCGCCCTCTACTTTCTCAAGCTCGGCGCTCCGGATCTCGCCAACCCGGACGAGGGCCGGTACGCCGAGATTCCGCGAGAGATGGTCGCGACCGGCGACTGGGTCACCCCGCGCCTGGATGGCGTCAACTATTTCGAGAAGCCGCCGCTGGGTTACTGGATCGTCGCCGCCCAGTTGCGCATCTTCGGCCCCAGCGAAGGGTCCGTGCGGACGGTGCCGGTGCTGTTTGGCTTGGGCGGCATTCTGCTGACCTATGCCGCGGCCCGCCGTCTGTTTGGGCGGGAGGCGGGTCTGGGGGCGGCGGTCGTCCTCGGCACCACCGCCTTCTATGCGGCGCTCTCGCGGCTGTTGATCCTGGACATGGCGGTTTCCGTGCTGATGAGCGCCACGCTCTTCTGCTTCCTGCTCGGCGTCCGCGAGCCGCCCGGGGCCCGGCGGCGCTGGTGGTTCTACGGTCTCTATGTCAGCGCGGCGCTGGCCACGCTGACCAAGGGGCCGATCGGATTCCTCGTGACGGGTGCGGTCATGGCCCTGTGGTTGCTCGCCTTCAATCAGTGGCACCGGCTGCGGCCCTTCTATCTGCCGAGCGGCCTCCTCCTCTTCCTGGCGATCGCGGCGCCCTGGCACTTTCTGGCGGCCGCGCGCAACCCGACCTGGGCTCACTTCTATTTCGTCAACCAGAACTGGGAGCGCTTCACCACGCAGGAGCACGGGCGGTTTCACCCGTGGTATTGGTTCATTCCCATTCTGGCCGGCGGCCTGTTTCCCTGGCTCGGATTCGTGGTGGCCGGCTTCCGCGAAGCGATGGTCGACGGTTGGGCGCGGCGGCGCGAACCCGCCCAGGCCGACCGCTGGTACTTTGTGGTCTGGGCGGTCTTCATCTTTGCGTTCTTCAGCAAGTCCCAATCGAAACTCCCGCCCTATATCCTGCCGGTGTTTCCGCCGATCGCCGTGCTGATCGGCCTCGTCGTCGGCCGCGGCTGGCGCGACGGGGTGCTGGGCCGGTCGCGGATCGGGATCAAGGTGTTCGCGGTCTGCTGCGCCCTGCTCGCGGTCGGGGTCCTGCTGGCGGTTTCCCTGCCGGAAAAGTTCGGCATCGACTGGTATCAGGCGCGGCGGTTGCACCCCTACGCCTACGCTTTTGCCGTCATTCTCGATGGCGGGGCCTTGGTCGGCCTGTGGGCCAGCCGCCGCGCTACCTCGGCCCGTCCCGCGCTCGCGACCGTCGCCGTGACCATGGCGCTGTTCTTCGCCACCGCGGAGTTCGCCTCGCCGGAATTCTATCCCGCCGGCACCAAACCCCTGGCGGAGTGGGTGAAGGCCCACGGTCGGCCGGGCGACCGGATCTTCCACTACGCCCGTTTCTTCCACGATTTCATGTTCTACTCCGACCGTCTGGTCGGGGCGGTGGCTTTCACGGCGATGAAATCGAGTTGGAGAACGATCCGGTGGCGGCGGCGAGTGGGCGGTTTATCGAAAAGGGCGAATTCCTGCGGGACTGGGCCGGCCCTGGCCGCGTGCTCATCGTGGCGCGGAAATCGGACGTCGAGACCGGCCGGCTCATCGCCGATCCGACCTTCCATTATCATTTGCTCGCGCAAACCCGGGACTACACGCTGCTGGGCAACGAACTCTGACATGTCCGCGGCCACCCCCCCCTTCCTTCCTTTCACGCGTCCGACGATCGACGAGGCGACGATCGCGGGGGTGGCGGAGGTGTTGCGCTCCGGTTGGATCACCTCCGGACCGCAGGTGAAGCTGTTCGAGGCCCGGCTGTCGGACTACTGCGGGGGACGGCCCGTGCGGGTGTTCAATTCCGGCACCTGCACGATGGAGATCGCGCTGCGGATCGCGGGGATCGGGCCCGGCGACGAGGTCATCACGACGCCCCTGTCCTGGGTGGCGACGAGCAACGTGATCCTGGAAGTGGGCGCGAAGCCGGTGTTCGTCGAGATCGATCCGCGGACGCGCAACCTCGATCTCGAACGCGTGGAGGCGGCGATCACGCCGGCGACGCGAGCCATCCTGCCCGTGGATCTGGCGGGTCTGCCGGTGGATCGCGACCGGCTCTACGCGATCGCGGAACGCCACAAATTGCGGGTGATCGAGGACGCGGCGCAGGCCTTCGGCAGCCGGTGGCATGGCCGGCGGATCGGGGCCTTCGGCGATTTCGTGTCGTTCAGCTTCCATCCGAATAAGAACATCACGTCGATCGAGGGCGGCTGCCTCGTCCTGAACCACGAGCGCGAGGCCAAACTCGCGGAGCAATACCGCCTGCAGGGGGTGGTGCGGACCGGGTACGACGGCATGGAAGTAGAAGTCGCGGGAGGAAAGTACAACCTCACCGACGTGGCGGCCCGGGTGGGACTGGGTCAACTGCCGCGTCTCGACGAGTTCACCCGCGCGCGCGCTGCGCTGGCCCGGGCCTATTTCGAGCGACTGGATATCCCGGAAACACGCGAACTGGGTCTCGGTCTGCCGCTGGCCGACTTCGATCATTCGAACTGGCATATGTTCCAGGTGGTGCTGCCCGAGGCGCGGCTCGACGTCCTGCGCGCCGTAATTATGGCGGAATTGCACGAGGCGGGGATCGCGACCGGGGTGCACTATCCGGCGATCCACCGCTTCGCCCTTTACCGCCGGCTGGGGTGGAAGGACGGGGACTTCCCCCACGCCGAGTACGCCGGGCGCAATCTGCTGACGCTCCCCCTTTTCCCCGGGATGGCGCTCGCCGACGTGGACCGGGTGGCGGAAGCGCTGCTCGGCGCGTTGCGGCGGCATCGCCGGAGTTGAACTTGGTCTCGGTCACCCGTGCACGCGTCTTCCCACTCCCGAGTCCAGCGCAGCGACGAGTAAAATGAGCGAGCAGGCTGCGATTTATCTTTCGGTGGTCATTCCCGTCTACAACGAGGAGCTGAATCTCCCTGCCCTCTTCGGGCGCCTGTATCCGGTGCTCGACGGGGTGGGCCGCTCGTACGAGGTGATTTTCACCAACGACGGCAGCGCCGACCGCTCCTTTGAGCTCCTGCGCGCCCGGCAGGCGGCGCGGCCCGACGTGACCCGCGTGATCGATTTCAACGCCAATTACGGCCAGCATATGGCGATCATGGCGGCGTTCGAGCGGGTGCGGGGCGAGGTGATCGTGACGCTCGACGCGGACCTCCAGAATCCGCCCGAAGAGATCCCCAAGTTGCTCGCGGCGATCGATGCGGGCCACGACTATGTCGGGGGTTTTCGACTGGCCCGGCGGGATTCGCTGTTCCGCACGCAGGCGTCCCGGCTGATCAATTGGGTGCGCGAGCACACGACCAGCATCCGGATGACGGACCAGGGGTGCATGCTGCGGGCTTACCGGCGTCCGGTGATCGAGGCGATCGTGCGGAGTGGTGCGATCAATACGTTCATCCCGGCGCTCGCCTACAGTTTTGCGAGCAATCCCGGGGAGGTCGGGGTGGTGCATGCGGAGCGCAACGCGGGGGTGTCGAACTATTCGTTTTACCAGCTGATCCGCCTGAACTTCGACCTGATCACGGGGTTCTCTCTGGCCCCGCTGCAGTATTTCACGATGTTCGCGCTGGCGTGCTCGGCCGGGAGTTTCCTGCTGGTGGTGGTGTTGGCGCTGCGGCGGCTGGTGCTGGGACCGGAGGAGGGGGGGCTATTCACCCTGTTCGGCATTCTCTTCTTTCTGTTGAGCGTGGCCATGGTCGGTATCGGGCTGATCGGCGAGTATGTGGGTCGAACGTACCAGGTGGTGCGGGCTCGTCAGCGCTACCACGTGCGGGAGACGCTCGGGTAAATGGCGCGTCCCCGGATTCTTTTCTTCGGCTACAGCGAAGTCGGCTACGAGTGTCTCTCGTTGCTGCTGGAACGCGGCGACAACGTGATCGCGTTGTTTACGCACGAGGACAATCCCAACGAGACAATCTGGTATCGGACGCCCGCCCTGATCGCGAAGGAGCGGGGGGTGCCGATCTACACGCCCGAGAAGGTCGGGACGCCGGAGTGGGTGGAGCGGATCGCGGCGCTGCAGCCCGACCTGATCCTGTCGGTGTATTACCGGAGCATGATCAGCACCAAGATTCTCGGCCTGGCGCGCCTCGGGGCCTTCAATATCCATGGGTCGCTGTTGCCCAAGTACCGCGGGCGGGCGCCCGTCAACTGGGCGGTCCTGCACGGGGAGTCGCGCATCGGGATGACGCTGCATCGGATGGTGAAGGCGGCCGACGCGGGCGCGGTGGTCGACCAGGAGGGGGTGAAACTCGGTCCGCGCGACACGGCAGGGGAGGCGTTTCTCAAGGTGCTGCCGTGCGCGCGGCGGGTGCTGGCGCGGCAGATCGACGCGTTGCTGGCGGGTACGGCGAAAGAGACCCCGCAGGATGAGACGCAGGCGACCTATTTCGGCGGCCGCACGCCGGAGGATGGGCGCATCGACTGGACGCAGCCGTCGCGCGCCATCTTCAATCTGGTCCGGGCGGTGACGCATCCTTTTCCGGGCGCGTTCTCCGAGCTCGATTCGGCGCGACTGATGGTGTGGTGGGCGGAACCGGATTCGGCGGCCGCGCGGGCGGCGGGCGAGGGGGCGGCGGTCCCTCCGGTGCCCGGTCAGGTCCTCTCGATCGATCCCTTGGTCGGGGCGACGGGCGACGGCGCCCTGGAGTTGACGCGGACGGAGTGGGTGGGGCGGTCGGGTGGGGAGGGGCCTCCAGATGGGACCGCCCGGACCTTGCGGGTGGGGGACCGACTGGGCGGGGTGCCGGCCCAAGGGGCAACTTCGGCCTGAATTTGGCTTGGGGGCGAGGCCTTTACAGGGGCCGCAGTTCGGCCTAGCTTGGGTTCGGGGGAGAACCCCTTTCCCCCTTAGGTCAGGTCAGTCAACCCTTAGAACCCGATGAGAACCCTGCGTTTCATTCTCGCGGTGAGCGTTTCGCTCGCCGCTTTCTCCGCCCTGCGGGCCGAAAGTACTTTTGGCCGTCAGTGGATGGAGCATTATTATGAGCAGCCGCGGCCGGACGAGGTCGTCCACGCCGTGGTCAGTCTCGATCAGTCCGGCTATTTCGCCGAAGGCGTCGCGCCCGACACCGCGATCGGTTTCTTCGCGGTCGTCTTCAAGCAGAACCCGCGCTCGGTGGATCGCTGGCTGCGCACCGCCCGCCCGATCGTGTCCGATCGCGCGCAGCGGGTGCTCGTCCTCGCCGCCTGGCTGGCGGGCGATCCGGCCGCCCCTGCGCAGGTCCGGCGGATGAGCGCCTACAACGACCGCGCGGAACAGGAGGCCATCGGGCGGATGATCGCCCGCGGGACGCCACCGGCGATCAAGGATTGGCCGGTGGACTCGGAAGGCGCGATGAACCTCCAGTGGGGTGCTTTCCTCGCGAGCGGGAACGAGCGCTATGTCACGAATGTGCTCGCGGCCCTCGGGTCCGATCAGCCCGGCCTGGCCAACTCCGCCCGGTTCGCGCTGGCGCAGAATGCGATGTCCCACCCCTGGGTCCTGGAGATCTGCCGGGAACAGCTCGACCGGCAGCCCGCGGCGATTCGGCCGGCCCTCGAAGCGGCTGTGAACGAAGCGACCGCGGCATCGGCCAAGCGGCCCGGCGCCTGAGCGCCGATCCGCGGCGCGCCGTCTGACCGCGCCCCCCGCCCTGCCCGGCGCTGGCATGTCGCCTGCTCACGGGTGGGGGTGGCGCGGCGCGTTTATCTCCCTCCTCTCGGTCGCCGGCTCGCGTTCGCGCTGGGCTGCGCGGCGGCGTTGGCGGCAGCGAACGCGACCGCCGTCCGCGCCGCTGCCGTGGCGGGCGATGCCGGGATTGCGATCGTGCGGTCCGCGGCTTGGTCGCAGTCCGACCCGGTCCGGGCGGGTGCGGGCGAGCTGGCGGTGATGCTCGGCGTGGCGCGCGAACAGCGCGCGCACGCGCTCGTCGGAGTCGTGGGCCTCGGCGACCGACACGGTATCTTTTCGGGGGGTGGTGAACACGCCCTGCGTTTCTTTGCGCTGCGCGGAATTCCCGTCGCGAAACTCACGGGCGGCGGGGATTTCGCCGCGGACCCGGCCGGCTTGTTCATCGACGGGGGCAGACTCTCTGCGCGCCAAGCTTCGGCCGTGCTGGCGCGTTGCCTCCAACGCTTCGGGCCGCCTCCGGCGGTCGCCGACGCGGAGCGGCCCACGCAGGGGGAGGTCGAGGCGATCCGTCGGCACTTGCTGCCGTTTCGGCAGGCGTTCGTGATGGCGGCGGCGGAGCAGCGGCTGCCCGCGCGCTGAGCGCGGACAAGCGGCCGGGAGGGAGGCTGGCCGCTCCGAGTGGTGGCAAGGCCCGATCCGACGCGCGGGCCCTGGGCGGGCGAGCCGGGCGGCCGCAGGCCGCCCAAGAGCCGGCCAGACGGAGCGCGTCGATGAGCCACCAAACTCCGCGGCCAGCCTCCCTCCCGGCCGCTTGTCGCAAGGGCGTCGGGGGACTGACCGAATATTCGTGAAGGGGGGAAAGGCTGGGCCACGCTTCGTGAAATATTCGGGCGATCGGAACTTTCGCGGGGCTTGACGGTCACCTCGACTCCGCTCCACGTTGCGCGGCCACAGGGGCGCAGGTCGGTTCGCGGCGATGGCCCGGGTGGTGCAGAAAATTCCCCGGCGCAAAACCAGCCGGGAACAGACGCCGATAAGGCCGTAATCTCGCGGTAATGTTATAGGCTATATAGAAATTATAACCGAGTCTATATAGTCCGGCTCCCACCGTTCCACGGGGGCGTGGCATGTAAGCTGCAAACGGGGGCGGCGTCTTTGCTCCTCAACGCCACCCACCCACCCACCATGCCATCCTTCCCGCCCCCCGTCGTCCGTTGCCGCCGCGCGCTTGCGTGGGGGCGCGGGCTGCTTGCCCTCGCCGTCCTGCTCCCCGCTTTGCGCGCGGCCGATCCGACTCCCGCCGACGTGGCGGCGCCCGCGCCCGCCCCGGCCCCCACCGCGACGGCCGAGACTCCGGCCGGCAGCGACGTCGTGACGATGGATAAGTTCGTCACCGGGGCCGAGGCCGACCCGAACGGCTTCCGGCCCACCTCGAATACCGTGTTCGGCGTGGACAAGCCCGCGCTCGACACGCCGCGGTCGGTCAGCCTCGTCTCCGGCGACATGATCGAGAAGTTCAACATCCAGAACATGACCGATCTGGAGCGCTTCACGCCCAGTTCGTTCACTTCGTTCTCCTTCGGCGTGCAGAGCGGCCTGAGCATCCGCGGCGATAGCGCGGATATGTATTACGACGGCATGAAGATGGTGAACAACGCCAACAATCTGCCGACCCCCCTCGGGCCCAGCGATGGCGTCACGATCGTGCGCGGGCCGCCCTCCGCGGTTTACGGCGAGGGTCTGGTGGGTGGCTACCTGGATTTCCGACCCAAGTCCGCCCGGGCCGACACCGGCAAATACCTGGACCACATCGAGGGCAAGCTGACGTTCACCCGGGACAGCGTCGGCGGCAACATCGGCACCGCCGAGGTGGGCGGTCCGCTGACGATCTTTGGGAAGAAAGCCGGCTTCTATGTGTACGATCAGGACACCGATTCCAACACCTGGTATATCGGTCAGCACGTCCGGGATGAGACCTTCCAGGGCACGTTGACAGTCGACCTGTCCGATAAACTGACCTTCCAATTCAACTTCCGCCTGTTCAACCACAATGGCACCGGCATCGCCGGCTGGAACCGCGTCACGCAGGCGCTGATCGACCACGGTACCTATCAGACCGGGATGGAGAACGTGAATCTGATCAATCCCGGCGGCCAGAATCAGAATTTCGCGTCGCGCGTGCAGCTCTACGACGCCGGCTTGAGCAACGCCCTGGAGTTTGGATACGGCGCGCCGTCGATCGCCAAGCAGGTGGCTCCGGGTACGAACGCCTACGGCCAGCTCGGGCCCAATCCGAACGGCCCGCTGGCCCTCGTCACCGATGTGGGCACGGCGATCCTCAGCCCGCGGCAGGTGCTTTTGGAGCGGGTCAACCAAGGCGACGATTACATCGGTTCCGGCCGACTCACCTATGAGCTCGCGCCCGGCATGATGCTGAAGGAGACGCTCTTCATCGAACGCCAGAATTACCATAAGTTCTCGGACATCTCGTACTTTCGCGAAGGCATCACCACCATGGGCGAAGACCGGGTGACGCTGGAGTGGGAGGTGCGCAACCTGCCCAAGTGGCTCACGATCACCAATGTGTTCGCCCTCAACTCGCGATTCCTCGAGACCCAGGACAAGAGCGGCAACGTCTTTCAGATGTTCAATTACTGGGATCTCACGGAATATACGCAGGGCCGCTATCTCTTCGCGAACGGTTACGTCAGTCCGACCCTGGCGGGGGTCGATTCCAATGCCCTGAGCCAGCACGAGGAGTCGGGCGCGGGCGATGTCCTGGATGTCGATTTCTTCAACCGGATCGATTTCACCGCCGGCATGCGCTACGATTACGTCAATGCCCGGTTGGACAATTATCCCGGCTTGAGCACGAGTAGCGCCACGGTGCTCTCCCCCTCCGTGGTGGTGCCGCTCGTCAAGGGCTACGCCAAAGCCTCCTCCCTGACCAACGCGAGCGTCACCGTCAAGCTGCTGCCCAATATCGCCGCCTATGCCACGTATGCCACGCCGCGCTCGGTGGTGCCGGGCGGCACCGGCGGTCTCACGACGGCGCAGATCCAAACCCAGATCCTGACGCCTTCGAAGCTGCAGGAATCGGGCGTGAAGATGGAGTTTTTCGACCGCAAGCTCTATCTCACCTTCGCCAACTATAACGAGAACCGGACGGCGTATAATGCCAATCTCTACGGCGCCGGCGTCGGCGGTCTGCAGCAGACCAAGCGCGAGGGCAACGAGATCGAGTTCCGCTGGGTGCCCACCAAGTACCTGAGCTTCTCCGGCGCGATGAGCTGGATCGAGGAGTACACCAGCCCGATCCTGGCCGGTTTCACGTCGACGAACATCGTCACGGTCGGGTTGGATCCCATCCTCTATGCGGGCGGCAAATATTCGTACGGGTATCCGGGAACCAACAACTTCGCCTACGTCGCCGCGCCGCAGCGCCAGATCAATTTCTTCGGGGATTATATCCTGGGCCGAACCGGGTTCGACGTCTCGGGCGGGATCAGCGCGACCGACGGGTATTGGGATAGCAATCTCAACGATATCTATCTGCCGGCCACCCTCCAATTCTCGGCCGACATCGGTTATCATTACAAGCAGTGGGACTACCGGATTTCCGGCTCCAATCTGACCAACTCGATCGGATTCTATCCGACCAACGGCGCCGGCGCGGTCATTCCCATGCCCGGCCGCATCTGGACCGCCAAGATCGCGTACAAGTTCTGACCGGATCCGCGGATGTTCGACCTGAGACTGCCTTCCTCGCGGGCCGTGCCGAAGCCCGGTTCATCCCGCGCTCGGCGCCACCCGCCCAGGCCGTGGCGGCGCGGGGGCGGGTGGCGCCGGGCGGCCGCCGCTTTCGCGGTGGGCTGCGGGCTCGGCGTGCTGCTTGGACCCGCGGCGGCCCGGGCCGGCGCGTTTCAGGTCGAAGAGACGACGATTGCGGAGATCCAGGCCGCGATTCTGGCGCATCAGGTCACGACCACCGAAGTCGTGAAACTCTACCTGGCCCGGATCAAGGCGTATAACGGACCGAGCGTGGAGTATCCCGAGGGTCTGCTCGGTCCGATCAAGGCGATCCCCCACGCGAAAGGTCTCGGCGCACTCATCACGCTCAATCTGCGTCCGGCGGCGCGCCGCGCCCTCGGTTTCGACGAGCGCAAGGCGCGCAGCCTGACCGATCCGGTCGACAACGATCCCGCGATGCCCGACGCGTTGGAGACCGCGGCGGAGCTGGACCGGCAGTTTGCCGCAACGGGCAAACTGGTCGGACCGCTGCACGGAGTCGTGATCGCGATCAAGGATCAATACGACACGGTCGATATGCGCACGACCTCCGGAGCCGACGCGTTCTACGCCAACGACCGTCCACCGCGCGATTCGAACTTCGTCAAGCGGCTGCGGGCGGCGGGCGCGATCATTCTGGCGAAGGCCAATATGGGTGAATACGCGGGCGGCTATGGCCACAACCGGAGCTCGTTCGGCGGCCAGGTGGTCAATCCCTACGACACCGAACGCGACCCCGGCGGTTCCAGTTCGGGCGTGGGGGCCTCCGTGGCGGCGAACCTGGTGACCTGTGCGATCGCGGAGGAGACGACCCCTTCGATCCGTTCGCCCGCGCAGAATGCGAATGCGGTGGGGCTTTCGCCGACCCAGGAATTGGTCAGCCGCGTGGGCATGATGAACACCGGGATCAACACCCGCGTCGGACCGATCGCCCGGACCGTCGAGGACGCGGCGCGGATTCTCACCGTGATCGCGGGGTATGATCCGGAGGACGAGCTGACCGCATTCAACGTCGGGCGCATCCCCAGCCAGCCGTATGAGGCCTACACGCATGCCACCAGCCTCAAGGGCATGCGCCTCGGCGTCGTCCGCGAATACATGGACCGGGCGGTCGCGACCCCGGCCGAGCTGGAGAACATCGCGATGGCCGAACGGGCGATCGAGGACTTGCGCCGCATCGGAGCGACGATCGTCGATCCCGGACCGACGGGCCTCTTCACGTCCGCGATCCGGCGCTATTACGCGCACTGGGCCAACGCCTCCATGACCAAGGCGTATCCGCAGGCCTTCCCCGTGGATGCCGCGGGCAAGCCGACCACGGACCAGGTGGCGACCATCGTGGCGATCGGGATGGACCCCGCGCGCTTTCCCGCTCCGATTACGCTGCGGGACATCTCGACCCCGCCGGTCGTTGGAGAAACGAAGTACGGCTATGACTGGTACCTGGCCCAGCGCGGGGACGCCAACATCCATAACCTTCACGATATGCTGACCAAGGCCCGTTATTTCAACGACGGCACGCCCGGCAGCGGCCGGCCCACGGGTCTCATGAATTCGGATGCGCCGCTCTATCTCGACACGGAGGTGCGCATGCAGCGCCGTTTCATGGTTCAGGTGATCGTCCTGCAGACGATGGCGGAACTGCACCTCGACGCCGTCGTCTATCCGACGGGCACGCTGCCGCCGGCCCGCATCGGCGTGCCGCAGGAGCGGGGTAATACGACGGGCGGAGTGACCTCCTGGACTTTTCTGGGCGCGCAGGGCTTTCCGGCCATCACCGTCCCGGGCGGCTTCACGACCCAGGTTTACGATCGGGTGATCGATCCGAACGCCCCGCCGCCGCCCAGAAATCCCGACGCGGACTATGGGCGGGGCGCCCCCCGGCATGGCACCAAGCTGGTCGGTCCCTTCCCCGCCAGACTGCCGATCGGCTTCGATTTTCTGGGCCGGCCTTTCAGCGAACCCACCCTGCTCACCCTCGCCGCGGCCTACGAGCGGGCGACGCGGCATCGGATGCCGCCGCCGGATTTCGGTCCCCTTCCCCATGGTTCCTGAGCCCTCCGATCCTTGGACCGGCGCGACGCGGCGCGACCGCGACCGCGGGTTCCGTCACCGCCGCGGGCGCGTCCGCCTCGCGTCGACTGGCCTGGCGCTGGTGCTGGCCTTGATGGGAGCCACGCCGAGCCGTGCCCAGGAAACCTTTCACGTGGAAGAGGCGACGATCGCGGACATCCAGCGCGCGATTCTGGCGCGCCAGCTCACGACCACGCAGCTCGTGAAGCTCTATCTCGCCCGGATCAAGGCGTATAACGGCCCGGGGGTCGAGCAGCCGCAGGGCTGGTACGGCCCGTCGAAATTCATCGCCCACGCCAAGGGGATCAACGCGCTGTCGACCCTGAACCTGCGCCCGGCCACCCGGACGGCCCTGGGTTTTGACGCCCATCACGCCCGCAGCATGACCGATCTCGTCGACAACGATCCCGGCATGCCGGACGCCTTGGAGGTGGCCGCCAAACTCGACGAGGCGTTCGCCCGGACGGGCCGGCTCGTCGGTCCCCTCCACGGCGTGGTGATGGCGATCAAGGACCAGTACGACACGTTCGATCTGCGCACCACCTCCGGCACCGACGCCTTCTATGCGAACGACCGCCCGCCCCACGACGCGACCTTTGTGCAGCGGCTGCGCGCGGCGGGCGCGATCATCCTCGCCAAGGCCAACGTGGCGGAAGACGCGTCCGGTGCGCCGCGCAGCGCCTTCGGCGGGACGTTTCTCAATCCCTATGACACGGAGCGCAGCCCCAGCGGATCCAGCTCCGGCTCCGGTTCTTCCGTGGCCGCGAATCTGGTGACCTGCGCGATCGGCGAAGAGACCACCACGTCCGTCCGCGGTCCGGCGCACTGGAATTGCGACGTGGGCCTGGCGCCCACGCAGGAGCTCATCAGCCGCTACGGCATGATGGGCATGGGACTCAACACGCGCGTGGGACCGATCACCCGAACCGTGGAGGATTGCGCCCGCATCCTGACCGTCATCGCCGGCTACGATCGCAAGGATCCGATGACCGCTTTCGTGGTCGGCCGGCTGCCCGAGGAACCCTACGAGGCGTTCACGCATGCGGCGAGCCTGCGCGGCCTGCGGATCGGCGTGGTCCGGGAGTACATGGACAAGCGACTGTTCACGAAGGCCGACGAGGAGAGCATCGACCTGATTGACCGCGCCATCGACGAATTGCGCAAACTTGGCGCCACGATCGTCGACCCCGGTGAGCATGGGGAGTTGTTCACGAGTTACATCCGGGAGCTCGATCCGCAGCTGGAGAACATCACGTTCACCAAACGACACCCCGCCGAATTCCCGGTGGACGCGGCCGGCCGGCCGATGAACGACCAGATCGCGGCCCTGGTGGACATGGCGGTGAATCCGGCCCTCGCCCCCGGCAAATTCACGCTGCGCGATCTGGGGGCCATCGGCGGCTTCGGCGGCACCCCCGGCGAATCCAGATTCGAAAAGAATCTCTATTGGCGGCAGCGCGGCGACGCGGCCATCACCAATCTGACCGACCGGGCGGCCAAGGCGAATTACTATTCCGATCCGGCCTTCCCCGACCGCAAGCCGCCGTTGCTCGCGGCCGACAAGGCGAGGGTGCTCGACACGACCGTCCGCCTGCAGCGCCGTTTCGCGGTCCAGACGATCATCCTCCAGGCTTTTGCCGACCTGAATCTCGACGCGGTGGTGTACCCCACCGGCAGTCTGCCGCCTTCCAAGCTCGGCGCGCCGGCCGAGCCGACGGTCAATGGCCGCAGCTCGCTCTGGACCTTCCTGGGCACGCAGGGTTTCCCGGCGATCACGGTGCCGGCGGGCTTCACGACGCACGTCTATGACCGTGTGTTCGATCCCTCGGCGCCGCCCCCCCCGCCGGGCGCGGCCGCGAGCCGCCGGAGCATCTACGGCGAGGACGGCCAGCCCGCGGCCGTACCCACGATCCTGGTCGGGCCGGTGCCGGCGGTGCTGCCGGTGGGCGTCGATTTTCTCGGAGCGCCGTTCAGCGAGCCGACGCTCTTCAAGATTGCGGCCGCCTATGAGCATGCCACGAAACTCCGCCATCCCCCGCCGGACTTCGGTCCGCTGGCCAGCGCGCCCTGATTTTCCCGCTCCGCGTTCCCTCGTTTCCTAACCGCCCGTCAACCTTCCTCTCCCTATGCCTCCTTCGCCCGCGGCCGCAGCCATCGGCTCCCTCCGCTCCGTCTCCTCCAGCCGATCGTCCTCTCGCCTGCATGAATTCTTTGGACCAATCCGGCTGAGCGTTCTCCTCGGAAGCGCGACCCTCGCCGTCGCCCTCAGCCCGATCCTTTCCGCGATGGAAATCACGGCGGACTACCACGTCCCGTTCACCCCCGAGAACGCCATCCTCGGCTATTTCTCCCCGACGAAGAAGCCCACGCTGGTCGTAAAATCGGGCGCGATTGTCGCGATCGATGGCGGCGGCGGCATCCGTTACAACCGCGGCGGATCTTCCGGCGGTTCGTCCAAGCCCGGCGCGGCCCCGATTTCGGGCGGCGGGATGACGAGCGCCGACACGACCCCGTCGGCCGAGTGGGTGAACAATTGGCTGAAGGAGAACCATATCGCCACGACGGTGGAGACGTGTCCTGCGCTGGCGGAGACGCTCAAGGTGATGCGCGAAGCCTACCGGCCGAAGGAAGTGGCCGGCGGCCATTTGCTGAACGGTCCCATCTACATCGAGGATGCGGAGCCGGGCGACATGCTCGAGATCCGCATCCTCGATGTGACCCCCCGCATCCCTTACGGCACCGTGGGCGGATCGCCGGGCGGCGGTGCGCTGCCCGATGTGACCCCGCGGCCCTTCACCCATGTGGTCCCGCTGGACCTGAAGCGCAACGCCGGCGTCTTCGATGACAAGGTCGAGGTGCCGCTGGCCCCCTTCATGGGGGTGATGGCGACCTGCCCCGCCGATTCGGAAGGGCCGTTCCGGCGCTCGGGTCCGCCTGGGGCCTTTGGCGGCAATCTGGACTGCAAGTGGCTTTCGGCCGGCGCGACGCTCTATCTGCCCGTCTTCCAGAAAGGCGCGCTCTTCTACACCGGCGATTCCCACGCCGCGCAGGGCGATGGCGAGGTCACGGTGAACGCGATCGAAACCGCGGACACCTGCACGCTGCAGTTCATCCTGCACAAGGGCAAAACCATCAAGATGCCGCGGGCCGAGACGCCGACGCATTACCTGACCTTCGGGCTCGATCCCGACCTCAACAAGGCGATGCACCAGGCGATTCTCGAAACCATCGACTTCCTCAAGGAGAAGGAGGGTTATGACTTCTTCCAGGCCTACGCCCTCTCGAGCATCGCGGTCGATTTTCATGTCACGCAGGACGTCGACAAGACCAACGGCATCCATGGCATGATCCCGAAGCGGCTCTTCATCAAAGACCCGAATCCCTACTGGTACCGGCCCAACTGATCGACGAACTTCCCCCAAACTCCCATGAACCTGACCGAACTCATCCGCCCCGCCTCGTTCCGCGCCGCCCGGCTGGCGGCGGCCGGCTGGCTCCTCGCCGCCTCCGCTTCCGCCATGGAAATCGCGGCCGATTACCACGTTCCCTTCACCCCGGAGAACGCGATTCTCGGATGTTTCCCGTCGAATAAGAAACCCGTGGTGGTCGTGCCCTCGGGCGCGATCGTCGCGATCGATGGCGGCGGCGGCATCCGTTATACGCCGCGGAGCACGCCCGCGGCCGCGGGCGCCGCCGCCAAGCCGCCCTCGGGCGGCGGGATGGCGGGGATGGCGACCCCGACGGCGGCGGAAATCGATGCGTGGCTCGCGGAAAATGGCATCCCCACCACGGTGGAGAAATCTCCGGCGCTCGCGGAAACCCTCAAGGTGATGAAGGACTCGCCCCGCGCGCCGGGCGTCCGCGGCGGCCATTTGCTCAATGGTCCGGTTTACGTCGAAGGGGCGGAGCCGGGCGACACGCTCGAAATCCGCATTCTGGATGTCACCCCGCGCATTCCTTACGGCACCGTCGGCGGGCGTCCGGGGGGCGGCGGCCTGCCCGACCTGACGCCCCGGCCCTTCACCCATGTGGTGCGGCTCGATCTGAAGCGCAATGCGGGGATCTTCGACGACAAGGTCGAGGTGCCCCTCGCGCCCTTCATGGGCGTGATGGCCACGTGCCCGGCCGATTCGGAGGGACCGTATCGCAGTTCAAATCCGCCCGGGCCGTTCGGCGGCAATATGGACTGCAAGTATCTGTCGGCGGGCAGCACGCTGTATCTGCCGGTGTTCCAGAAAGGCGCGCTTTTTTACACGGGCGACTCCCACGCGGCCCAGGGCGACGGCGAGGTGACGGTCAACGCGATCGAGACGGCCAACACCTGCACGCTCCAATTCATCGTCCACAAGGGCAAGAAGCTGAAAATGCCGCGGGCGGAGACGCCGACGCATTATATCACGATGGGCATGGATCCGGATCTGAACAAGGCGATGCATCAGGCGATCCTGGAGACGATCGATTTCCTGAAGGAGAAGGAAGGCTATGACTTCTTCGACGCCTACGCCCTGACGAGCATCGCGGTCGATTTCCACGTCACGCAGGTGGTGGACAGCACCCTCGGCATCCATGGGATGATTCCCAAGCGTCTGTTCATCAAGGACGGCAATCCCTACTGGTACCGCCCGAACTGAACGGGCGAGGGGACGGGGCCTCCGGGCGTCGTTGGGACGAAGGCGACCGGGATGGCCGGTCACAATTCCGTCGTCTTCGGGGCGGTTATTGGTCAAGCGTTGGCGCCTACTCATGCCTCTTCGTGTCCTCATTCTCGGCGCCAACGGTTTCATCGGCAGCTCGCTCACGCATGCGATCCTGCAGAAGAAGGACTGGGAGGTGTATGGGATGGACGTCGGCGACCACAAGCTGGGCGACTCGCTGGGTCATCCCCGGTTCAAGTTCGTCGAGGGTGACATCACCATCTCCCGCGAATGGATCGAATACCACGTCAAGAAGTGCGACGCGATTCTTCCGCTCGTCGCGATCGCGAATCCGGTGCAGTACGTCAAGGATCCCCTCCGGGTCTTCGAGCTCGATTTCGAGGCGAACCTGGAAATCGTCCGCAAATGCGCGAAGTACAAGAAGCGCATCATCTTCCCCTCCACGTCGGAAGTCTACGGCATGTGTCCGGACGCCGAATTGGACGAGCAGACCAGCCCGCTGGTCTATGGTCCGATCGAGCGGCAGCGCTGGATCTACGCGTGCTCGAAGCAGCTGCTCGACCGGGTGATCTACGCTTACGGGGTCCGGGACGGCGTGGATTACACGCTCTTCCGGCCGTTCAACTGGATCGGGCCCAAGCTCGACAATGTGTTCGAACCGAAGGAGGGCAGCTCGCGGCTGTTCACCCAATTCATCTCGAATGTGATTTTCCAGAAGCCGCTGCAGCTCGTCGACGGCGGGCGGCAGGGGCGTTCGTTCACCTTCATCGACGACGGGGTGGATGCGCTGCTGCGCATCATTGAGAATCGGGGCGGCAAGGCCTCGCGCCAGATCTTCAACATCGGCAATCCGGCGAACAATGTGAGCGTGGCCCAATTGGCGAAACTGATCATCGCGGCCTTTCGGGGCTACCCCGAGTATCGCGAGCACGCGGCGACGGCCCGGACCGTGGTGGTGCCCTCGGGCCAGTATTTCGGCAAATATTATCAGGACATCCAGCGCCGGGTTCCGGCGGTTGAGCACATCCGCAAGCAGTTGGGTTGGAAGCCCAAGGTCGACCTGAAGACGGCGATCCGCCTCACGTTGGACTACCATCTCGCGCACAAGGGCTACGAGCTCGAGTGAGCGGAAGATGCGCGCGAGCTCCGTGACCGCTTCGGGCTGACCGCCATGTCGATCCGGCTGGCCCTGAAGATCGACGTCGACACCGACCGCGGCACGCGCGAGGGCGTGCCGGCGCTGCTGGCCGACTGCCGGGAGTTCGGGATCCCCGCCTGTTTCCTCTTCTCCCTCGGTCCGGACCAGACCGGCCGCGCCATCACGCGGATTTTCCGGCCCGGATTTTTTCAGAAGGTCAGCCGCACCAGCGTCGTCAGTCTGTACGGGGTGCGAACCCTCCTCAACGGGACGCTCCTCCCGGCGCCGCACATCGGCCGCCGGAATGCAGCCGCGATGCGGGCGGTGCGGGACGCCGGCTTCGAGGTCGGGATCCACGCCTACAATCACTACCGCTGGCAGGATTACGTGCAGAACATGGATCTGGGGGCGGTGCGGACCGAATTCGCGGCCGCGGGCGCGGAGTTCCGGCGCATCTTCGGCCAGGACGCGGCGACGGCGGGGGCCGCCGGCTGGCAGAGCAACGCACGCAGCCGCGAGGTCTACGATGAGGCGGGGCTGCTGTACGCGAGCGACACCCGGGGCGGCACGCCTTATTTTCCGCGCATCGGGGGCCGGGTCTTTCGGACCCTGGAGATTCCGACGACCCTCCCCACGCTCGACGAGCTGATGGGTCGCCCGGAGTTTCCCGACGCGACGCTGGTGCCGCATCTGCTGGCCGCCCTCCGGCCCGATCGGCTGAATGTCTTCACGTTGCATGCGGAACTCGAGGGCATGGGTCGGCGGCCGTTTTTCCGCGAATTCCTCGCGGCGGCCCAGGCTGCCGGGGTGGAATTCGTGCGACTCGACGCCGCGGCGCGTCAGCTCCTGGCCGATCGCGCCGCGATTCCGGTCTGCGATCAGGCGATGGGAACGGTGGATGGCCGCAGCGGAGCGGTGGCGACGCAGGCGGCGTGATCGGCCGCCGGCGCACCATCCCGGCCGGACCTTCCCTCTGGGCCGCAGTAGGCCGTAATGAATCGGTAATAAATCGAACGCCGGTTCGCTTATTAGTTCGCGCAGGGGAGCTGGCCGCGTAGGCGGGGGCACATCGGCTGCTTTGCCCACCCCCGCAACCCGGCGTCCAGTGTCCGGGCTGACCAGCCATGAAATCGCCTGCCCTTTTCAACCACCGCCGGGCCTTTCGCGCAATCGGCTGCGTTTTCGCGATCGTCGGCGGTCTCCCGATCGGCCGGGCAATGGAGATTGGGGCGGATTATCACGTTCCCCTGACTCCGGAGACGGCGATCATCGGCCATTTTTCGGCCACCAAGCCGCCGGTGATCCGGGTGCCATCCGGGGCGATCGTCAGCATCGACGGAGGGGGCGGGGTGCGTTGGGAGAACGGCAAGGCGAGCATCGGCGACGACTGGCTGAAGGATAACCATATCCCCGCCACGCTCGAATCCTGCCCCGCGCTCGGCGAGACCGCCCGCGTCCTGGCCCAGACCCCGCGGGCGCCCGGCATCCCCAGCGGTCATTTGCTGGTGGGTCCCGTGTATGTCGAGGGAGCCGAGCCGGGTGACACGCTGGAGATCCGGATCCTGGATGTGTCACCCCGGATCCCCTACGGAACGGTGGTGGCGATGCCGGGCAAAGGGGGACTGGCGGACTCGGTGCCGCGCTTTTACTCCAAGGTGGTGGTCCTCGACCTCAAACGGAACGCGGGGATCTTCGACGATCGGGTCGAGGTCCCGCTCGCGCCTTTCATGGGGGTGATGGCGACGTGCCCGCCGGATTCCGAGGGGCCGAACCGCAAGTCGGGACCGCCGGGAGCCTTTGGCGGCAACCTCGATTGCAAGTCTCTCGCCGCCGGCAGCACGCTCTATCTGCCTGTCTTTCAAAAAGGAGCGCTTTTTTACACCGGCGACTCCCACGCCGCCCAGGGCGATGGTGAGGTGACGATCAGCGCGATCGAAACGGCCAATACCTGCACGCTTCAGTTCATCGTCCACAAGGGCATGACCCTCAAACTGCCCCGGGCCGAGACCGCCACGCACTTCCTGGCCTTCGGCCTCGACCCCGATCTGAACAAGGCGATGCGCCAGGCGATCCTGGAGACGATCGCCGTGCTGAAGGAGAGGGAAGGCTACGATTTCTTCCAGGCTTACGCCCTGGCCAGCATCGGCGTGGACTTCCACGTGACACAGGTGGTCGATGGCACGCAGGGCGTCCACGGCATGATTCCGAAGCGTCTCTTCCTCCATGAGACCCAGCCCTACTGGTATCGGCCGAACTGAGACAGCAGCGATGTTTTATCCCGGGTATGGAAGCTGCTGACTCCCGAGCCGTGGTCGTCCCATGAAAATCCTCGTCGTGGAAGACTCCCAGAACATCCAGCGCACGTTGGGCGTCGCCCTGCGGGAGTCCGGACATGTCGTCGATCTGGCCTCTGACGGGGACGCCGGCCTGAGCTGCGCGGAGTGGGGTGGCTACGACTTGATCGTATTGGATATCATGCTGCCGGGTCGGGACGGCCTCTCCGTCCTGGCCGAATTGCGACGGAAGGGGCGGGAAGTCCACGTCCTGCTGCTGACCGCCTTGGACGGGGTGCCGGACCGGGTCAAAGGCCTGGAGATCGGCGCCGACGATTATCTGCCCAAACCCTTCGCCCTGGAGGAATTGCTGGCGCGCGTCCAGGCCCTCGGTCGCCGGGCCTTCGGCTGCAAACGCAGCCGGCTGCATTTGGGCGAGATCGAGATCGATCTGGGCAGCCGGTCCGTGTTCCGGGGCGGGCGGCGGATCGAACTGACCAGCCGCGAATACAAGCTGTTGGAATACCTCGCCCGGCGGAGCGGGGAAGTGGTGTCCCGCGAGGAGCTGGAAGCCCATCTTTATGACGATCAGGTCGATCCGGTCAGTAATGTCGTCGATTCCACGATCTGCCTCCTCCGAAAAAAGATCGGATCGCCCGGCGCGGGGTCGCTGATTCGGACGCGCCGGGGCCTGGGTTACGTCATCGAGGATTCGGCGGGCCGGGCGATGGAGGCGTGATTTCGATCCGTCGCCAGTTAACCCGGGAGTTGCTCCTCGTCTACCTGCTCCTCTCGGGGTGCGGGGTGGCGGCCGTCTATCTGACCGCGCGCTGGGAAGTGATGCAGGCCTTCGACGATATTCTGCGGGCCAAGGCCATGGCGGTCGGCGGCATGACCGCCCACCGCAGCAACGAGATCCACATTCCCACCAGCGACCAGTTCCTCGAAAATTTTCGCGGGACGGCCCGGGCCGATTTTTTCGAGATGTGGTATCGGGACGGCGAGCGCATCGGTCGGTCGCCGTCGATGGGCGAGGCGGACCTGCCGCGACTCTCCGGCAGTTACGATCACCCAAAATACTGGAATCTGGTGCTGCCCACCGGCCGGGCCGGCCGCGCCGTGGGTTATGTGTTTACGCCCAAGATTTCAGTGATGGTGCACCAGCCGCTCCCCAAGGTGGAACTCGAATTGGTGGTAGCGACCGACCGCGCGCTGCTCGATCACAACCTCGCGCTCCTGCTGGCCGCCACCATCGCCTCGTCGGTCTTCCTGATGTTGCTGACGCCGGCCGTCGTGCGCCATGTCCTGGGCCGGGGCCTCCGCCCGATCGACCGGCTGGCGGAGCAGGCGGCCGGCATCGACGCCGAATCGCTCGCGACCCGTTTCGAGTTGGCCGAGGTGCCGGTCGAAGTCCTGCCGATCTTCGTCCGGCTCAACCACGTGCTCGCCCGCCTGGAGCAATCCTTCGAGCGGGAGCGTCGATTCAGCGCGGACGTCGCGCATGAGCTCAGAACGCCCGTGGCCGAGCTCCGGGTGATGGCCGAATGCGCCATGAAATGGCCCCACACCCGCGACGAGTCCGTCGATCGCAACATTCTCGCGGTCGCGCTGCACATGGAGGAAATGGTGGGGCGGATGCTCGCCCTGGCGCGGAGCGAAGGCCGCCAGATGGCGGTGATGCGGGACACGATGGCCGTCGATGTGCTGGTGGACCAGGCCTGGCGGGGGTTTTCCGCCCGGGCACAAGAAAAGGGTCTCCAGGTCCGCATGCATACGTCCGCGGTGACGGCCCAGGGCGATCCGGTGCTGTTTGCCTCCATCCTCAACAACCTTTTCGATAATGCCGTGGGCTACACGCCCGCCGGAGGCAGCATCAGCGTCCGACTCACGCCCCAGTCCGAAGGAGCCGTTCTGACCGTGGCCAATTCCACGCGCGATTTGAACCCGGAGGACGTGGCCCGGCTCTTTGAACGGTTTTGGCGCAAGGAGGCGGCGCGCAGCACGAGCAACCACGTCGGCCTGGGCCTCTCGATCACCCGGACGTTCGCCCAGGCGATGGGTTGGACACTCTCGGCGGCGCTCGATGGTGAGCAGCGGCTGGTCTTTTCGCTGGCCTCGGGCGCAGCCGCGATGAATTGAGCGGCCGGCCCCGGGGCCGGCCGGCCCGGGCCTTAGGCCGGATATGTCGTGAAGGAGGGAAGCAGATCGCCCAAGTTTCGTGAAATATTCGGGTTAGGCCCGGTCCAACCGGCGCAGCAGCCACACCCCCAGCCCCAGCAGGATCAGATTGGGCACCCAGAGCAGCAGGTCGGGGCGATACTCGGGATGCTTGTCCAGCCAGCCGACCATGACGGTGAGAAAATTGTAGCCGAGGGCGAGCGCGACGGCGAGGCCGAGGTTCGCGCTGGTCTCGCGCCGCGAGACCTTGATGCCGAGGGGAACGCCGACGAAGGCGAACGAGAACACGGCGAGGGCCAGCGTGAACTTTTCCTGGATGATCAGGGCGAGCTTCATCCGCGCCTGGGCCCGGACCTTGGCGTCGGCGGGGGTGGAGGGGAGGGCGGCGAGCCGGGCCTCCTCGGCGCGCAGTTCGCGGTAGGTCATCCACTGGGTTTTTCGCTGCACGTGCTGGGCCCCGAGCACCCGCTCGGCCGGCAGGCGGATCGCCTCGGACTGCTCGAAGGAGCCGAGATAGGGGGAGGCGACGAAACTCTCCGGCGCGTGGGGGTCCCGGGTTTCGATCCGGCCGTGCGACAGATTGAGCACCAGTTCGTCGGTGGCATCGTCGAAGTCGACGCGGCCCGAGTCGGCGCGGAGCAGCCGGACGGCGCGGTGATCCGCGTCGAGCTGCCACAGCCAGAAGTCGCGCATCACCGAACCCTCCTTGAAACCGACGTAAAGCACATAGCCGGAGAAATTCCGGATGAAGGTCTTGGGTACGATGAAGCTGAGGGGATTGGCGCGAACGGCGGCGGCCAATTCCTGGTGGTATTTGACGCGCGCCCAGGGCATCGACTCGAAGTTCACCCGCAGACCGAGCAGCGCGCCCAGGAAACCGAGCACGAACACGGGCCGCGCGATGCGCGCCAGGCTGAGCCCGGCCGCGCGCATGGCGGTGATTTCGCTGTCGGATGACATCCGCCCCAGGGTGAGCAGCACGCCCGTCAGCATGCCCAGCGGGAGCGCGTACGAGATCACGAAGGGCACGAGCAGCAGGATCAGCCGGACGAACACGTCGGGCTCGAGCTGCCCGGAGAGCATGAGCGGCAGCAGGTCCCGGATCGCGTTGCCGAGGATCAGGACGAAGGCGAACAAGCCCACGGCCGCCGCGCAGGTCACGAGGACGCTCTTGCAGAGATGGCGGTCGAGCAGCGTCACGGGGCGGGAACGGCGCGGAGGGCGGATCGCACGATGCAGAGGAGCGTTTCCAGGCGGTCCGGTTTGTCGAGGAAATGGGTGACGTCCGCCTTTCGCGGGTGTAGAAAGATCGAACGCTGGCCGGACCGGCCTGTCCCAGTCCGGCTCGCCCTGCACTCATGCCTCCTCACCGCGTCCCGTTGCTGGTCCTGCTTATCGCTGTCTTCGCCGCCGCGGGCGGGTCGCGCGCGGTGGCGGGCGAGTCCCTGACCGAGATCCAGCTCAGGCAGATCGCCGAGCGGCAGCGCACGCTGCTGGCGGCGGCGGCGGCCGATAATCAGTCGGGCAAGCTCGACCGGTCCCAATTCCGGATGCAGGCGGAGCAGCTCTGCCACGAGTACGAATCCCTGCTGCATGAAACGCCGGACTATGCCCCGGGGTACGCCGCTTACGGGTACCTGCTCTGGAAACTGGGGATGCGTACGCAGGCGGCGGCGATCCTCCTGCGGGCCAATCAGTTGGATCCGAATATACCCTTGGTTAAGAATGAATTGGGGAATTACCTGGCGGAGGAGGGCAAACCGCTCGACGCGCTCGAATATTTTCTGGCGGCGCTCAAGCTGGCGCCGAACGAACCCCTGTACCATTACCAGCTGGGGACGCTGCTCTACGAGGCGCGGAGCGATTTCGTGAACAGCGGCGAATGGACGCGGGCCTCGATCGATCGCACGATGCTGGAGGCGTTTCGGCACGCCGCGGAATTGGCGCCCAACCGCATCGAGTTCACCTATCGGTACGCCGAGGCGTTCTACGACCTGGAGAATCCCGATTGGGACGCGGCGCTCAAGGTCTGGCGGCAGCTCGAGGCCAAGGCCCCGTCGGACATCGAGCGCCAGACCATGCGCCTGCAGGAGGCGAACGTGTACCTGAAGGCCGGCCAGCCCGCGCGGGCGAAGGCGCTCATCGATTCCGTCACGGTGCCGGAACTCCAAAGCCAGAAGCAAAAGCTGGTTGCAGCCATGAAGGTAAGCGCGGGAGACTGAGTGGGTACATGGATCTCGATCCCGCGTTCATCCGCAGTGGCCTGATCACCTTCATCCTGCTCGTGGCGAGCCTGACCGTCCACGAATGGGCGCACGCCGTCCTGGCGACGTTGATGGGGGATGAAACCCCGCGCTCCCAGGGCCGGCTGACGCTCAATCCCCTGGCCCACATCGATCCGTTCGGTACGGTGGTGATCCCGCTCATCAATATCTTCGTGTTCCACGGCAGCTTTGCGCTGATCGGGTGGGGGCGGCCCGTGATGATCAATCCCTCGAATTTTCGCCACCGCGTGCGGGACGAGATTCTGGTCAGTCTGGCGGGGCCGGCGGCCAATCTCGTGCTGGCGCTGCTGGCGGTGATTGCCGGCGCGCTGCTCATCACGCGCGATCCCCGGCTCGGCGAGATCGTCAGCGGGATGGTCATCATGAACGTGGGTCTGGCGGTCTTCAACCTCCTGCCGCTGCCCCCGCTCGACGGCGGCACGCTGCTGCGGTACGCCACCGGCATGACGGAGCAGACCTACTTCGCCATCGCGCGGTGGAGCGGCCTCGTCATGCTGATCGCGATCAACGTCGATGCCTTTCGCCGGATGATCACCGTCCTCTTCGCGTTCGGGTGCCTCCCGTACGTGTATGTCTGCCATTGGCTCAATCCCCTGGCGGTGCCGCTGATCTTTCCTTTCTTCTCCTACCTGGCATGACCGCCTGGCCGACGACGCTCGGCGGATGGCTCGGGCGGGCGAAGCGGATGTACGCGGCGGCGGGGGCGGCCCTGGGCCAGATTGCGGCTGACGCCCATGACGAGGCGCTGTATCTCATTCTCCGGACGCTGCGGCTCCCGCTGGAGAGCGATCCCTCGGTGCTCGCGCGCCGGGTGTCGGCCCGCGAGTCCGCGGCGCTGGCGGCCGTGCTCCGCCGCCGGCTGGTGGACCGCGTGCCGGCGGCCTATCTGACCGGCGAGGCGTGGCTGGGCGGATTGTGTTTCTACAGCGACGAGCGCGCCCTGATTCCCCGCAGTTATTTTGTCGAAATCATCGCCGGGGAGCTCGACGCCTGGCTGCCCGATCCGGGCCGGGTGCGCCGGGTGGCGGACGTGTGCACGGGCTCCGGGTGTCTGGCGATTCTGCTGGCCCGGCATTTCCCGAAGGCGCGCGTCGACGGGCTCGACCTCTCCGCCCCCGCGCTGGCGCTCGCGGCGCGGAACGTCCGCCGCCACCGGCTGGGCAGTCGCGTGCGCCTGATCGAGAGCGACGTCCTCGCGGCGGTGCCGCGGGCGCGTTACGACGTGATCATCAGCAATCCGCCCTATGAGCCGACGGCGCGGGTGGACGCCTTGCCGGAGGAATTCCGCCGCGAGCCGCGGCTGGCGCTCGACGGCGGAGCGGACGGTCTCGCCATCATCCGCACGCTGCTGCGGCAGGCGGGATCGCGGCTCACGCCCCAGGGCCTCGTCCTGATCGAGGTCGGCGGCCTGCGCGCGGCGATGGACCGCGAATTTGCCGCGCTCGAACCGCACTGGCTGCCGACGGCGGACGGCGCGGACTGCGTCTGCGTGATCAACGCGGCGCGGCTCGCGCCCGCGCGCTTCGCGGGCTGATCCCTACGGCTTCGCGAGGTCGTAAAGGGCGTAGCCCGCGAGCAGATTCGGGAAGGCCGGACACGGCGTCCGCCAGTCGCCCAGGAGGTGCACGCGGCGCGCCACGCGGACGCCTTTGGCGCGGCAGAACTCCTCGAAGTCGGCGATCGTCAGCGGATTGGCGGGCCGGCTCTCGTGCCAGGCGGTGGCGTAGATCGCATTGCGGGGCTTGCGGCCGCGGACCAGCCCGTCGACCCGATTTTTCCAGAACCCATGATTCACGAAACCCACCGTGACCGTTCGGCCGACCCGCAACGCTTCGAGAATCACTTCCGCCGGATCGTTCAGCTCGTGGGCGGTGCGGGAGCAGATCACGCGGTCGAAATGGCGGTCCGGAAACGTGCGCATGAATTCCGTCATGTCGCCCTGATACGCGCTCAGCCCGCGGCCGACGCAGGCGGACACGCGCTGGAAATCGAGGTCCACGCCGACGGCCGAGACGGACTTGGTCTGGACGAGGTAATCGAGCAGCTCGCCCCGGCCGCAGCCGAGGTCGAGCACGCGGGCGGAGGGCTCGACCCATTCGCCGATCACCTGCATGTCGACCGTGCGTTTTTCCACGAGTTTGGCCATGAGAGAATCGGGTGCGTGCGGCTGGGGTGGGGCGGCGCCTCGCCTCAGATCGCGAAATCGAACACGTACGGATCGTGCCGCTCCAGGAAGCCGCGCACGAGCGCGTAGAGCTGTTCGCTCTCCAGCAGAAACGAATCATGCCCCACGTCCGTCGCGAGTTCGGCATAGCTGGCGCGCTTGCCGGCCCGCAGCAGCGCCAGCGCGATCTCCCGATTCTGTTCGGGCGGGAAGAGCCAGTCGCTCGTGAACCCGACGATCAAGGATTCCGCCTGCACGGGGGCAAACGCCTGCGTGAGCGACCCATAGGCGTGGGCCAGATCGAATTGGTCCAGCGCCCGCGTGATGTACAGGTAGGAATTCGCGTCGAAACGATTGATGAAGCTCTGCCCCTGATGGCGCAGATAACTCTCCACCTCGAACTGGGCGTCGAAGGTGTAGCCCTCCCCGCCCGCCGTCTCCCGCTTGCGCCGGCCGAACTTCCGGTCCATGCCCGCGTCGGACAGGTAGGTGATGTGGGCCATCATCCGGGCGATCGCCAGCCCCACGCGCGGGCCGCCCTCGCGCGGATAGTCGCCCTGGTTCCAGGCGGGGTCCTGCATGATCGCCTGCCGCCCCACCTCGTTGAAGGCGATCGCCTGGGCGCTCTCTCGCGCGGTCGACGCCAGCACGATCTGGCGGCGCGTGAAGCGCGGGAATTCGATCGCAAAGAGCATCGCGATCATCCCCCCCATGGAGCCCCCGATGACCGCGTGCAGTTCCGCCACCCCGAGGTGGTCGAGCAGCAGCTTCTGCGCATGCACCATGTCGCGGATGGTCACGAACGGGAAATGGATGCCATAGGCGCGCCCCGTGGCCGGATCGAGGGAGGAAGGTCCCGTCGAGCCCTGGCAGCCGCCCAGCACATTGGCGCAAATCACGAAAAATCTCGCCGTATCCACCGCCTTGCCCGGACCGATGAGATTGTTCCACCAACCCGGCTTGCGGTCCGCGGCCGAATGCCAGCCCGCGCAGTGATGGTCGCCGCTCAGGGCGTGGCACACCAGGACGGCATTGTCGCGCGTGGCGTTGAGCGTGCCGTAGGTCTCATAGCGGAGCGTGAACCCCGGAATCGTCTGGCCGTTTTTGAACGTGAAGGTTCGCGGGTGAACGAAATCCTGCGGCACGACGATCCCGACCTCGCCCGCCGCAGGCTGCGCGGGAGAGGGGGACGAAACCGCCGGCGCCTCGACTTCATCGGTCATGACCGCGGTGCAGCGAACGCGATTCCGGTCGGCAACGCAAGCGCGCCCCCGGGCGGCCACTGGCTTAACCCTTCCGTTTCGGGGTGACGTTCTTCGTCGGCTTGCCCGCGACGGCCACCGGCGCCGCCGCGACCGGGTCGTCCTTCATCCGATTGATGACGAGCTGCTGACCGATGGTGAACAGGCCGTTGACCGTCGAGTAGAGCGACAGGGCGCACGAATAGTTGTAACAGAAGACCATGAACAGAAACGGCATGAACTTCATCATCCGGGCCTGGGCGTTGTCCACGGTCGGCTGGGGGGTCAGCCGCATCTGCGCAAACACGGTCGCGCACAGCAGCACGGGAAGAATGTTGATGTTCAGGGTGCCGATGAGGGGCAGCGTATCGTGCCCGATCGAGGCGACCGTATCCGGGGCCGAAAGATTGTGCGCCCAGAGAAACGGCGCGAACCGGAGTTCGGCCGCGCTCGCCAGCATGCGGTAGAAGCCGAAGAAGAACGGGATCGTGATGAGGACGGGCAGGCAGCCCCCCATCGGGTTCACCTTGTTCTTCTTGAAGAGCTCCATCGTCGCCGTCTGCTGCTTCTGCGGGTTGTCCTTGTACTTCTCCCGCAGCGCCTTGAGCTCCGGCTGGATCTTCTGCATCCGCTTGGCCGAGCGCGAAGCGGACAGGGTCAGCGGCAGAAACGCGAACTTCAGCGACAGCGTCGTGAGGATGATCGCCACGCCCCAGTTCAGGGTCCAGCCGTGCATCCACGTCATCAGCGTCAGCAGGATCGCGGCCGGCAGCCGGAACCAGCCGTAGTCCATGATCCGATCCTCGTCGCGCTTGAAGACGTCGGCATTGGACAGGCGGTGGTATTCCTTCGGGCCCACGTAGAGCTGGCCGTCGAGTGTCGTCTCGCCGTGTCCCGGGATCGCCTTGAGGTCGAACTCGACCGTGCCGGTCAGCCCGTAGGCCTTGCGGTCCTCGTCCGGCAGGGCGGTCAGCAGCTTGACCCGGCGGGTCACGAGCGCGGCGGCCGGAACGTCGGGCGTCAGGATCGAGGCGAAAAATTTATCCTTCACTGTCGCCCACGCGACCGGGCCGGGCGTGGCGATCAACGCCTTCGCGTCGCTCGCGCCGATGCCCATGATGCCGTTGCCCGCTTCCAGCGACGAGCGGCGAATGAACGTCTGGCTGTCGCCGTTGGACACCCCCGTCGTCAGGTCGATGCCCAGGTCGAGCGCATTGGCGGGGGCGGCGGTGCCCAAGGCGAGCGCGACCCGCATCGGGCGGCTGGCCTGGGTCCCGAGATTCCGGAACTGCGTCTCGACGCGGAGGCGGTACGGATCGGTGGTCGTGACCGCGTCGGGTGAGAGCACGTAGCGGCGGGTCACCTCGAGCTGGCCGTCAAACACGGCGCGGTAGACCACTTCCGTCGAGGTCTTGGCCACGAGCCGAAAACGGGTGCCGCGATCGAGCCCCGGAATGCCCACGAAGGCCAGGATCGGATCCGCGTGGAGCTGGTTGAAGATGAACGGATCAGGCGCGCCGAGCGCCGCGGGGTATTTCTTGAACGCGACATCGCGGACGGCGCCGCCGAAGTCGGTGAAGCGGACCTGGATGAAACTGTTCTCCAGCGTCACGATCTCCGCGCCGGCATGGTCGTCGTGGGTCGTGATGAACGCGGCGCCGTCGGTATCCGGTTCCGTGAGATGGCCCGGCGCGACGTCCGTCGCGGCGACGGCTTCCTGCTTGGCGACTTCGTGGCGGATGGCCGCCGGACTCGGGTTCTGCCGGGCGTAGCGCTGACTGAGAAAGAGAGTGGCGAGGGCCGCCGCCATGAGCAGCGAACCGAGGAAGAGATTCTTTTTATCCACGATGGAGAGGGGTCGCGCGGGGCGGAACCGGATCGAGGCCGCCCGGATGCAGGGGATTGCACTTGGCGACGCGGCGCACCGCCAGCCAGGTTCCGCTCACCAAGCCATGTTCGCGGAGGGCGTCCGCCGCATAATGGGAACAGCTCGGCGCAAATCTGCAGCCGCACGTCGGTCCCAGCACCAGAGG
>Ga0116230_10000363_pt1 | contig 39115 bp, 30 predicted proteins | sample S1TSphfallax_3_FD_88678 | JGI IMG/M metagenome (GOLD analysis project Ga0116230, IMG submission 88678) | Host-associated microbial communities from peat moss isolated from Minnesota, USA - S1T2_Fd - Sphagnum fallax MG | ecosystem: Host-associated > Plants > Peat moss > Unclassified | place... | reverse complement strand
CTGCCGACGGTGGGCTTCAAAGGCCGCCCCGGCTGGCAGGAGACGTCCGTATGACGACGACCCTCAAGCCGGTCGACGCCGTACTCGTCGGCTTCGGCTGGACAGGGGCCATCATGGGCCAACAACTCTGCGATGCCGGCCTCGAGGTCGTGGCTTTGGAGCGCGGTCCCTGGCGTGACACCTCGACGGATTTTGCGACCGGCTTCGCGCAAGATGAACTTCGCTATATGTGGCGCCACCACCTGTTTCAAAACGTCAGCTACGACACCTTGACGATGCGCAACAACATCAACCAAGAGGCGCTGCCGATGCGGCACCTGGGTGCGTTCCTGCTCGGCACCGGGGTCGGCAGCGGCGGCGTGCACTGGAACGGCCAGATCTGGCGCTTTTTGCCCTCGGATTTTCTGACCAAGAGCCACAACGAGCAACGCTACGGCAGAAAAGCCGTCTCGGAATACGACCTCACCGTACAGGATTGGGGCATCACCTACGGCGAACTCGAAGCCGACTACGACCAGTTCGACAAGCTTTGCGGGACGAGCGGCAAGGCCGGCAATCTGAATGGCAAGATCCAGCCAGGCGGCAATCCGTTCGAGGGGCCACGCTCGAATGAATACCCGACGCCGCCGATGCCGCAGACCTATGCGCCCACTTTGTTCGGCAAGGCCGCCGCGGAACTTGGGCGCCATCCCTTCCCGCATCCGACCGGCAACCTGTCGCAACCCTACATCAATCCCTTCGGCGCGCAGCTCGGCGAATGCACGTATTGCGGCTTTTGCGAGAAGTTTGGTTGCGGCAATTACTCCAAGGCGAGCCCGCAGACCACGCTGCTTCCCTATTTGATGGCGAAATCCAATTTCATGCTCAAGACCGAATGCGAAGTGCTGCGCGTGGAGCTCTCGCCCGACCGCAAGCGAGCAACTGGCGTCACCTATGTGAACAGCGCAGGCGAGGAATTTTTCCAACCCGCCGAGATGGTGATCTTATCGGCTTACGTGCTGCAAAACGTGCGCCTGCTGCTGCTATCCGGCATCGGCAAACCCTACGACCCGAAGACCGGCGAGGGCGTCGTCGGCAAAAACTACGCCTACCAGACGATGTCCTCGGTCAACGTCTTCTTCGACGACAAAATCCTGAACCCGTTCATCGGCGCCGGTGCGCTCGCCACCGTGATCGACGATTTCAACGGCGATAACTTCGACCACGCCGGTCTCGGCTTCATCGGCGGCGCCTATGTTGCCGGCATGGTGACCGGCGGACGTCCCATCGAAATGATCTACACGCCGCAGGGCACGCCGGCCTGGGGCATGGAATGGAAGCATGCCGCCGCCAAGAACTATCTGAAATCGTTCTCGATCAGTGTGCATGGCTCGTGCATGAGCCACCGCGGCAATTATCTGGACCTCGATCCTACGTATCGCGACGTGCACGGCCGGCCGATGCTGCGCATGACCTTCGACTTCAGCGACAACGAGCACAAAATGTCCGACTACATCACGGATCGTGCGGCCGAGGTCGCCCGCGCCATGAATCCGCGCGAGATCAAGCTGAATCGGCGCGTCGGCTCGTTCAACATCGTGCCCTACCAGACGACCCACAACACGGGTGGCGCGATCATGGGCGCGAGCCCGCATGATAGTGTCGTCAACAAGTATTTGCAGTCTTGGGACGTTCCGAACGTGTTCTCGATGGGCTCGGGCGCCTTCCCGCAAAATGCGGGATACAACCCAACGGGCACGGTCGCGGCGCTGACCTATCACGCCGCGCGCGAGATCACGACGCAATATCTCAAGAATCCCGGCCCGCTCGTGCAGGGCTGAGCGATGCCTAGCATCCCTGCGCTGCGACGAGGAGCGCTGGGCGCGGGCGCCCTGCTCGTCGTGTTCGGCGGTGTACGCCTGGCCATGAGCCAGATGCCGGTGTCCTCGGCCACCGGAGTCGCACCGGTCGCGACACCCATCGGCGCCGGGACCCGCTGGCCGCTGACCGCGCTCGCCTTGCTCTCCCAACCGATCGCGGACTCGGCGCCCAACGCGGCGCAATTACGGCTCGGGCAGTATCTCGTGGCGGCCGGGGACTGCATGTCTTGTCATTTACGCGAGGGGGGCGCGCCTCTCGCCGGCGGTCTCGGCCTCGAAACGCCGTTCGGCATGATCTATTCGGCCAACATCACGTCCGACAGGAGCACAGGGATAGGTGCCTGGACTCCCGACCAGTTCTATCGGGCGATGCATGACGGCATCGACGACGATGGGCACAATCTCTATCCGGCCTTTCCTTATCCCTCATTCCGGCTTGCAAGCCGCGCCGACGATGACGCGATCCTCGCCTATTTGAAGACGACACCCCCGGTCGACTACACGCCGCCGAAGAACGATCTACCGTTCCCGCTGAACTTACGCTCCGTCGTCAAGGTATGGAACCTGTTGTTTCTCAGTTCCAAGAGTTTTCAAGGAGATGACTCCCAGTCACCGGAGTGGAATCGCGGTGCCTATCTGGTCAACGGCCTCGGTCACTGCGGCGGCTGCCATACGCCGAAGAATTTTCTGGGCGCGGACAAGAACAAGCAAGACTTGCACGGCGCTTTGCTGGGTACCTGGGTCGCACCCGACCTCACGAGCAACCCACGCACGGGTCTCGGCGAATGGAGCGTCGACGACGTCGCCGAATACCTCGCCAACGGACGCAATGCGCATGCCGGGGCGGCCGGCGAGATGGCCGAAGTGATCACGTACTCGACGGCGCTCATGAGCGATGCCGACCGCCACGCGATGGCCGTTTACATCAAGAGTCAGGCGCCGACGGCGGATGGCAGCGCGACAGGCGCCGATGCCGGCGCGATGCTGCGCGGCGCCGCGATCTACTCGGATGCCTGCGCCTCCTGTCATTTGGACGACGGTGTCGGGCAAGCTCGATTCTTTCCGCCGCTCGGGCACAACGCGATGCTGCAACAGACCGATGCGACCGGTCTTGTGCATCTGATCCTGGCGGGCGGCCGTATCGGCACCAGCCCGTCCCGCCCCTCGCCGCTCACGATGCCGAGTTTTGCCTGGAAACTCACCGACGAGGAGATTGCCGACGTGTCGACCTTCATCCGCAACAGCTGGGGCAATCAGGCGCCGGCGCTGAGCGCCCGGGATGTGCAGCGACTGCGCGAGGAGCTCAAGCTCACGACGGTCCATTTGACCGCGAACTCCGGGGATCAGAACTAGGATGGCGACCATGAAGGCGGTGCGCATTCACGCCTTCGGCGGACCCGAAGTACTCGTGGTCGACGAGATCCCCGTGCCCATGCTCAGCGACGGCGCGGTACTGGTGAAGGTCGCGGCGGCCAGCGTCAACCCGGTCGACTACAAAATCCGCAAAGGCGGCTACCCCAAGGTTCCCGCGTCGGCGTTGCCGATCACCTTGGGCCGCGATATCTGCGGCGTCGTCGTGGACGCCGCGGACGGTGTCAACTACCTCCGCGGCGCCAAGGTCTACGCCTCGCTTGACTGGGATGTCGGCGGGTATGCCGAGTACGCGCTGGTTCCAGCTGCGTTTTGCGCATTGCAGCCGGCATCGCTGACTGCGACCCTGAGCGCTGCCGTGCCACTCGCGGGACTCACCGCGTGGCAGGGCTTGTTCGATCATGGCGGCCTGACCGAAGGTCAACGCGTGCTCGTGCATGCCGGCGCCGGCGGAGTCGGTCACTTCGCGATTCAATTCGCCAAGGCCCGCGGTGCCGAGGTTCTGGCAACGGCCGGCACAGCGAATCTCGACTATGTGCGCTCACTCGGCGCCGACGTCGCGATCGATCATCAGACACAGCGCTTCGAACAACTGGCTCGCGACGTCGATCTGGTCTTCGATCTTGTGGGCGGGGATACCCGCGAGCGCTCGTGGCAGGTCCTCAAGCGCGGCGGCATCCTGGTCTCGACCGTGAGCCAGCCGGATGAAGCCAAGGCCGCTGCGCTCGGGGTACGCGCCAAGGCTTATATGGTGCACCCAAGCGCCACCCAGTTATTCCAAATACAGAGCCTCATCGACGCCGGGAAAGTGCGTCCGACCGTGAGCAAGACCTTCGCACTCGCAGCGGCGGGCGAAGCTCAGCGCTGTCTCGAAGCGGAACATCCGCGCGGCAAGATCGTCCTCGTGGTTGGCCGGTGAAGCAAGTAAACCCATGTATGTAAGTGCGCTCGGTACGGCGCTCCCAGAGCGGCGCTATTCCAAGAGCGAGTGCTGGGAGGCGTTTGCTGCGTCAGCCTGGTTCGAGCGCTTGGACGCCCGGGCGCATGCGATCGCCCACTCCGTGCTGCGCCGGGACAACGGCATCGAGGAACGCTGGCTCGCGATCGACTCGTTGGACGAAGTGTTTGCGATCGATCCGGACACGCTGCAACGGCGTTTCAGCACCAATGCGCCGCGGCTCGCCAGCGCATCCGGTGCCAAGGCACTCGCGGCCGCCGGTCTCGCGCCCGATGCGATCGGGGCAGTCATCGTGACGACCTGCACCGGATATCTCTGCCCGGGCTTGAGCGGCTATGTGATCGAGTCCTTGGGCTTACCGCGGCATGTCCTTGGCTACGATCTCGTCGGTCAAGGATGCGCCGGTGCCTTGCCCAACTGGCAGGTCGCCAATGCGCTGCTCGGCGCCGGTCAGTGCGCGCATGTGCTCTCGATTTGCGTCGAAGTTTGCAGTGCCGCGATGTACTTGGACAACGACCCCGGGGTCCTCATCAGCGCCTGCCTGTTCGGCGACGGGGCTGGCGCCGCGATTTTGTCGCGCGACCCGGCTGGCTCAGGGCGCCGCGTCGAATGGCGCGAGACCGTCTCCTTGACGAGCCCTGCGGCGCGCGAAGCACTGCGTTTCGAGCAGCGCGGCGGCATGCTGCGCAACATCTTGACTCGTGCCGTACCGCGCCTCGCAGCCGACAGCGTCGAGGAGATCCTGGGCTTGGCGCTCGCACGAGCCGACCTCAAACAGGAGGACATCGCGGGCTGGATCCTGCATGCGGGCGGTCGCGACGTGCTGAACGCGCTGGAACAAGGTCTGGACCTCGGGCCGAACGCCTTACGCTATAGCCGTGAGGCATTGCGGCAATACGGCAACCTTAGCAGCGCCTTCGTGTATTTCGTGCTCGATGCTGCGCTCCGCGATCAGGCGCCGGGTGGTTGGTGGTGGATGTCCTCGTTCGGCGCCGGATTCACCTGCCATGGTGCGCTGCTGGCGGTCGAGTGAGCCCGACATGAACGCCAACTCACGCAAACTCGAGCCGGAACTGTTGGACGAACTGCCGCCGGACGAGCCGCGCGCGATTCAGTCGCGACTAGATCTACAGCGCGTCCATCGTGTGATGCGCTCACTCGCGATTCTGCAGCGGCTGGTCGCGCGCCTGCATGGCAAGACGGCGCCGCGACGCATCCTCGAGCTCGGCGCCGGCGACGGCAGTCTGTTGCTGCGCTTCGCGCGCGCACAGCACGTCGACTGGCCGGAGGTCGAACTCACCCTGCTCGATCGGCAATCGCTGATCAGCACCGAGACGATCGAGGCCTTCCGAACCGTTGGTTGGACCGTTCACTGTCTCACGATCGACGTCCTGGCCTGGTCGCGCGAAGTGAACAAACCGGCTTCGGCCGTGCCGCGGTACGACTTGTGCCTGGCGAGTTTGTTTCTGCATCATTTCGACGCGGCCGATCTGGCACTGCTGTTGCGCGGCGTCGCGGCGCGCAGCGACGCCTTGATCGCCTGCGAACCGCGCCGCGACTGGATCGCCAAGATCGGCAGTCATCTGATCGGCTTGCTCGGCGTCAATGCAGTGACGCGGGGCGACGCGGTCAAGAGCGTCGCGGCCGGATTTCGCGGCATGGAGCTGACGCAAGCCTGGCGCGACGCCAATGGTCCGTCCTCGCGGGCGCGCGGCAACTGGCAGCTGGAGGAATTTGCGGCGCGCCCGTTCACGCATTGTTTCGTCGCGGAACGTCGCCATGCGCACTGACGGCGATGCGCTGATCATCGGTGCCGGACCTGCCGGCGCCGCAACCGCGATTTGGCTGGCCCAAGCGGGCTGGCGGGTCTGGCTCGCCGAGAAAAACGTCTACCCCCGCGACAAAGTCTGCGGTGAATGTATCGCGGCGGGCAATCTCGATCTGCTCGATTCCCTGGGCATCGGCCGCGCCTTTCGAGCGCTCGCGGGCGCGGAACTGCGGGAAGTCGCCTGGATGTGTGGCCAGGAGACGACCGTCGCAGCCTTACCGCGCACGCAAGGGCCACAGGCCTATGGGCGGGCGCTCGGGCGCGATCGCCTCGATGCCCTGTTGGTCGCGCGTTGCCACGAAGTCGGAGTCGCCGTGCGACAGCCCGCATCCGTGATCGCGATCAACGGCGCGCCCGGCGCCTTCGACTGCAGCCTGCAGGAGCAATCGGGCGTGGCGCGGGTACTGCGCGTGCCCATCGTCATCGATGCGCACGGCTCGTGGGAGGCTGGGCCGCGCCGTGGCGCGCCGAGCGCGCAAGGCATGCCGATTGCGCAACGCCGCATCCGCCGGCGAACGGACTTATTCGCCTTCAAAGCACGCTTTCGCCAGACCGCGCTTGCGCCCGGTCTCTTGCCGGTACTGGCCTTCCCCGGAGGCTATGGCGGCATGGTGCGCGCCGAGCAGGGTCGCGTGACTCTCGCCTGCTGCGTACGCCGCGATACCTTGGCGCGCGTGCGGCGGCTTGCGCCTGGCTCGTCTGCGGGCGTGGCCATCGAATCGTATCTTCGCAGCAGTTGCGCCGGTCTGCGCCTGGCGCTGGAGGGCGCGACCCGTGAAAACTCCTGGCTCAGCGTGGGGCCGCTACGACCGGGCGAGCGCGTGGTGGCGAGCGACGGCGTCTTTCGTGTCGGCAACGCCGCCGGGGAATCTCATCCGCTGATCGGCGAGGGCATCAGCATGGCGCTGCAATCCGCGCGGCTCCTGACGGGCCTGCTCGCGACGGAAGGCGTCGCAGCGATAGACCCGCGCCGTCAACGCGAAGTGCAAGTGCGTTACGCCGCTGCCTGGCGCCGCGCATTCCGACAGCGCCTCCGCTACGCCGCGCTGTTCGCGCAAATCGCGATGCGACCGCTGCTTGCCAAGCCGGTGGGCGTCTTGCTCGGCCGGCACCCGCAATTGCTGACCCTCGCTGCGCGCCTAGCCGGCAAAGCACGTCGTCCTGTTGAGATTCGATTACTCCACGAGGAGCGATGAACGTCATGAGCACCCTGACCACCCTGCAAGATATTCTGATTCGCGATTACCGCCTGACGCGCGCGCAGCTCGTCCCCGAGGCGGACCTCGGCACGCTCGGCATCGATTCACTCGATATGCTGGAGCTGTTCTTCAAGATCGAGGAACGCTTCGGCATCAAGATTTGGAACGACGTCCCAAGCACGCTAGGTACGGTGCAAGACGTCGTTGCCTATATCGACGAGCTATGCGCGAAGCAGGCGACCGCGCGCGACGCGCCGGTCGCCGATCAGCGCACGACGCCCCCATGAGGCTGCGATAGTGCAGCGCGTCGCCATCACCGGACTCGGCGTGGTCGCGCCCTTGGGTCATCGCGTCGAGGATTTGTTCACGAATCTGCTTGCGGGTCGCTCGGGTGTGGGACGCTTGCGGGTCTCGTTGCAGGAGAAGCTGCACACGCCCATCGGCGCGGCGGTGGACTTTGACCCGGAAGAATACTTTTCCCCACAGCGGCTGCGCATGCTCGATCGCGTCAGTCAGTTCGCGCTCGTCGCCGTGGCGCGCGCGATCGTGGATTCACGCCTCGACTTCGCCCTCGAAGCGGCGGAGCGCTGCGGCGTCAGCGTCGGCAGCAGCATGGGCGGGGCCTTGACCACAGACGAAGGCTACCTGTCCCTGTACGGCGAGCGCTCCGAGCGCGTCAAACCGTATACGGTGCTCGCGTCGATGACCAACGCACCCGCGGCTTGGATCAGCATCGACCATGGCTTGAGCGGCCCGAACCTGACCTATTCGACCGCGTGCTCCTCGGGCGCCGTCGCGATCGGTGAGGCGGCGCGCCGGATTCGCAGCGGCGACGCCGACGTCATGTTGGCCGGTGGCACGGAGGCGCCCCTGACGTTCGGCGTGTTGCGGGCCTGGGAGGCCATGCGCACCCTGGCGACGGAGGACAGCCTGGACGTATCGCGCTCGTGTCGGCCGTTCGCTTTGAACCGCGATGGTCTCGTGCTCGGCGAGGGGGCTGCCTTCGTGACCCTCGAATCCTGGGACCACGCCATTGCGCGCGGCGCACGCATTCACGCGGAATTATCGGGCTATGGTCTGTGTACCGACGTCGGCCATATCACGCGCCCGACGGTCGCCGGCCAAGCCAATGCCATGCGCGCCGCCTTGCGTTCGGCGGGCATTCCTGCCGAGGACATCGACTATGTGAACGCGCATGGCACCGGCACGCAGCAAAACGACAGTGTCGAGACGGCGGCGCTGAAGGACGTGTTCGGCGCTCATGCCTACGCCCTGCCGGTCAGCTCGACCAAGTCGATGCATGGTCATCTCTTGGGGGCCGCCGGAGCGCTCGAATTCGTGATCGCGGTGAGCTCGCTGGAACGCGGCGCCGTGCCGCCGACCATGCACCTCGACCGTCCCGATCCGCTCTGCGATCTGGACTACGTCGTCGGTCGCGGCCGCACGGATTTATCATTGCGTCACGCGCTGTCGAATTCGTTTGCGTTCGGCGGCACGAATGCGGTGCTGGTGGCGTCGGCGGCGCGCGATTGAGCGCGCGCCGCCCGATCGGCCGCCGGGCCTACTTGCCGAATTGGTAGTTTGCCTCGAGATAAAAAATCCGCCCGTAAACACTATAGTTGGTCGAATTGTAAGGCGCATTGGCGTACCCGGGATAACTGTGATCCTCGGGCGGCATGCGGTTGAACAGATTGTTGATGCCGGCCGATAAACGCAACGATGAGAGCACCTGATAGCGCGCGCTCACGTTGGCGCGAGTCCAAGGCGAGAGCAGACCGGCGCCGGGCGTGCCGTAGCCGTAGGCCGTTGCCAAATAATTCGGCGTGCTCCCGAGACGCTCCCCGTAGATAGTCGCCGAGACCGGCTCCTTGGTCCAGGTGATCGACGCATTCGCCTTCGTTTTCGCCTCCGTGCTCTGGATGGGATCCGTCAGATAATTATCGGGCGGGTCCCCGGGGAAGCGCGTGTACTCGTGTTTGAGCGTATCGCTCCAGGCAGCGTCGATTTCGAATTGACCCAGCGCATGCGCATCCCAGGTATAGCTGCCCTGGGTGATGAACACCGAGAGTCGCTCCTGCGAAATATTCACTTTCGGCGCCGCAATGTTCAGGATCTGCCCGGTCGAGTCCCGGGTCACGGCCGCGATCGCGTTCTGGCAGGTCGGCGTGTTGATGGGTTCCGAACCCAACAGACACGCAGCTTCGGTGCGCAAAATCTGATCGACATTGGGCGTGTTCACTTCGTTGTCGATATTCCATTCGATCCAATCGGCCGTGAGCGAGGCTTGCGCGAGCGGCGTCCAGGCAAAACCCAGGTCCCAAACCTTGGCCGTGATCGGCTGCAGCGCCGTGCTGCCCGACGTCGTCTCCTGGTAGCTCGCATTCGAGGAGTTGTAGGGGCAGTTGCCGAGATTCGTACCCGTGTATCCGTTCTTGGCACAGAGGTAGTAATCGGTCTGCGCCGCGAAGAAACTGCTGGGCCCCTGGTACTCGTCGGCGAGCGTGGGCGCTTTGAACGCCGTGCCATAGCGGCCGCGCAGTAGCAGTGTCGGCCCCACCGGTCGAAATTCCAACCCGAGGTTGTAGGTCGTCTTGCTGAGGCCGCCGCCGCTCACATGATAGTCATCGTACCGGCCCGACAGGCTTGCGGTCAGCATGCTCACGATCGGGAGACGCAACTCGGTCGTACCGGCGAAGCGCGAGCGATGACCCGAGCCCTGCGTATTGCTGTAGCCGAAGGCCTGACCGTCCTCGAACAAGGCATCCGGCACGTAGTCCCAACCCTGTACGCCGGTCTCGAGAAGGACCGCGAGACCGGCATTGCCGCCGGGTAGCGCGAACAGCGCGGGGGTCGTCACCTGGCCGCGCAGCAGGCTCTCCTCGGTGTGCGAGTAATTACGCGGCGCCGCGCTGAAGCTTGCATATTGGGCCGGCGTGACCGGTTGATAGAAATTCGCGTAGTTGGGCGCATACGTGTTCGTGCCGTAGGTCGGGTTCACGCCGAGATTCGGCCCGAAGATCGGCGCGAAGAAATTCTCGATCGCGGTGGTATTGAACACGGGCGTGATCTCGGTGAGCTTGTTCTCCGTGTAGGTCATGTCGAGCGAATAGGTCCACTTGGAGCTGCCGAGTGCACCGAAAATGCCGGCCGTCGCGCGCCAGAGATTGTTCGTGTTCTTGCCGTTGTAGGCGTTGAACCCGCCCATCTCCTCCGGGGCAAACCGATGCGTCAGCGTGATCGAGTCGTTGAGATTCGGATCGTAGTAGTTGTAGTACGGGGAATTGGCGTCGTAGTTGGTCGCATAGGCCTGTATGTTGGCGATGTTGTAGCGCGCTACCTCGTGGCTGACCAATACCTCGCCGAAGGCCTGGATATTGTCGTTGAAGTCGTCGGCAATGCGCAGATACCCCTGGGTGTTCTCATTGTCGTTGGCGATGCTGTAGTTACCCGAACTATAGGTGCCGCAATAATTGCCGCTGCCCGGAAACGTTCTCTCGGCCACCGTGCCGCCGAACAGATGCGCGACATTGCCGCAGTTGGCGGGATCCTCGAAATAATAGGCGCTGCCGCCATTGGCGAGTCCCTGCAGCAGGTAGTCCTTCTCCGCGCTTTGCGGGCTGGAACCCTGATCGTAGTAAGCTGCTCGTGAGACCGCGCTGATAGCCATAGATCGGCTTCGATGCCTCGTACTGGCCGGCGACCGTGACGGTCAGCGTGCCGAACTCGAAACTGTCGCCGAGCGCGAGGCGTTTCTCCTCGCCGCCACCGGCGCGCGTGGCGCCGACGCGCGCATCCGCGAGGGGGCCGTCCAATTTCTTCTTGAGGACGATATTGACGACGCCGGCGATCGCGTCGGAACCGTAGATCGAGGATTGGGCGCCCGGCAAGACGTCGATGTGATCCACCAAGACGGTCGGAATACCATCGATGTTCACGAAATTATCGGTGCCGTTGTAGAGCGCGGGGTAGTCGGCCATTGGCCGCCCGTCGATCATATATTTGACGTAGCTTTCGGACAGACCGAAGAAGCTCAAGGTGTTGGCCGCCGGTGTGAAGCCGTTGCCGCCGTATTCCGGACCCGTCACGCTGCCGGTCGCGAAGGCCGTGCGCTGGAGCGCTTCGGCGACGCTGCTGAAGCCGCGCACCTGCAACTCCTCGGCGGTGATCACGGTGATCGGCGTGGAAGTTTCCGCACGTGCCTTCGGGATCAGCGAGCCGGTGACGACGATCTCCTGGAGATCTTCGTCGCTTTGCTTCTTGGGCTTGGGGGTGTCCGGCCCCTGGCCTTGGCCCCAGGCAGGAAGCACGGCAGGGCCGGCAAGCAGAGCGACGAGGACGGCGCCCACGACGAGGCCGCGCCGCGGATTGCGGATTGCGGATTTTCAGCATGTTTACATCCCTTGTCATTTGCACGCTGCGCCGAACACTGGCGTTCGGCGGCGTGGTGTTTATTGACTGCGGCTCGAATGTCGCACAAAACCTGGGGGGCAATCCAGTCCGCCGACAGCTGTTCGCTGTGCGGATGATGCTTACAGGTTAAGGCGGCTAACCGAGGCGGGCGGCGTATGAGGCGTGACGAACAGACCCTCCCGAAGGCGGAGCGCAATCTGCGTTTCCGTGATCCGCCGTGCGCCGGGCGGCTCGATCCACCACCCGCGAGGAGATCGCCATGAAACGAAGCAGCAGGACCGAAACCAAGAAGGCCGCGCACAGCTCGCTGGTCGATGAACCGACTCACGATATCTCGGCCGGTATCGTTGCGTCCGCAGTGGACGAGGTCAAGGAGGAGTCACATTGGCGCGAAACTTTCCAGAGCCGGCCCTACGTGGACGGCGATGCCAGCTTCGAGGACTACGCGCCCGCCTACGTCTACGGCGCATCCTGGTGCCGGCTGAACCCTGAGCGGGGATTCGATGAGTCGGAAGCGGAGCTAGAGACCGGCTGGAATACCGCGCGCGGCGACTCATCGCTCGCGTGGCACAAGGCCAAGCCGGCGGCGCGTGACGCCTGGTATCGCATCGATCGCCCATGATCATTGCGCTCAGTCATGCGCCCGGCACACACGCTCAGCAGCTATTTCGCGGCATCGCGCCATTACTCGCGCCGCATGAGTTGTTGTCCTGGCAGGCCGGGGCGCCGGCGCCAGCACAGGACATCCAGATCCTGCTGAGTGTGGGTGCGGTGCCGCGCGAGCGCTTCGAGTCCCAGGCGCAGCTGGAACTCATCCAGACACTAAGTGCTGGCTATGAATCGGTCGACCTGGCAGCCGCCGATGAATTGGGCATCTGGGTCTCCAACGCGCCCGCGGGCGAAACCGGTAACGCCACGTCCGTCGCGGAATTTGCGGTGCTGCTGCTCATCGGCGCTTCGCGTCAATTGGCCGTCGCGCTGAATGCCGATCGCGATGGTACGCCCATGGTGGGGGTTTCGAACCGCGCGCTCAGCGGCAAGACGGTCTGCATCGTGGGTCTCGGCAGCGTCGGCCGGTGTCTGGTCGAGCACCTGCGACCGTTCGGTATGCGTTTCTTGGCAACCGACCACGGTGCTCACGAACCGCCCAGTGGCGTGACCCTTTATAAGAGCAATGAGCTCAAAGCCGCGGTGGCCGCAGCCGACTACTTGGTCATCTGTGTGCCCGGCAGCAAGGCCAATGAAAATCTGATCGACGCGGCGGTATTGAACACCATGAAACGCGGCGCGATTCTGGTCAACGTCGCGCGCGGTAACGTCGTCAACGAAGCCGACCTTTGTGCGGCTCTTGCGAGCGGCCAACTCGCGGCCGTGGGACTCGACGTCCTGCGGCACGAGCCGCCGAACCCGGCGGATCCGCTCTTGGGTTTCCCGCAAGCGCTGATCACGCCGCATATCGCCGGCGACACCGATCTGAGCCTCGCGGGAACGATCCGCTTCGTCGGCCACCTCGTCGCGGCCTGGGGTCGCGGCCTCAAGCCGGCTTCGATCGTCAACCAGCCGAGCAAGCCGCGCAAGATCTTCGCCACGGCCATCACCGCAAACGAACTCGTTTTTACCCCTTGACCTCGATGATCGGTCGATCATCGCCCGGGGATAGCTCCTGGTGCCAGCGACCGGCCGGGTCTTCGTAGTCGATTTCCGTGGGCTCGCCCACAAGCACTTGCTCGGCCGCGGCTCGCTCCGCTGCCTGGCGCGCGGCATCGTGGGTCGGAAACGTCTCCGAGATCGTCTCGCCCGCGCGATACGCCCAGGCGCCGTCGTGTTGAATCACTTGATAGGTCATGGTTTGCATACCGACCATGCTGCGCGTCGCGCGCGCGGCCGTCTGTGCGGCGGGCGCGGATCGACCGTGCGGCGAGTGCGTCGCTGCTCGCCACTCGGTCTCTGTGCGCAAGCGAACAGACCAGCCGCCGGATTCCCGCGAGCATCAGGGCAGACCAGCCGCGCCGCGAACCAGGAGATCAAGATTCCACAGCGATCCTTGCTGCGAAGCACGCGAGCGTTCCCATCGGCGCGATCCGGCGCTTGCGCCGAGACGGCCGCGCTGCTGCGGGTACGGGGTCTCGTCCAGGGCGTCGGCTTTCGTCCAAGCATGTGGCATCTCGCCCAGCGACATGGCTTACGCGGCTGGGTGATCAACGACGGCGACGGTGTGCAGATCCACATCTGCGGCCGCGGGTCGGCGGTCGAGAAATTCGTGTCCGAGTTACCTGGCGCCTCGCCACCGCTGGCGCGCATCGATCGGATCGAGCGAGAAGCCGCCGCGCTCGTGGCGCTGGGCGACGGCTTTCAGATTCGGCAAAGCGAGATATCGCCGGCGTGCACCGACGTCGCGCCCGATGCGGCCACCTGCGCCGCCTGCATCGCGGAGATCTCCAATCCCAGGGCGCGGCGCTTTCGCTATCCATTCACGAACTGCACGCATTGCGGGCCGCGCCTCAGCATCCTGCGCCAGGTTCCCTATGATCGTGCCCGGACGAGCATGGCCGACTTTGCCATGTGCGCAGACTGCCGCGCGGAATACGAAAACCCCGCGGACCGACGCTTTCACGCCGAACCGATCGCCTGCCCGGCCTGTGGGCCACAGCTGCGGCTGATCGGCGGCGACGGCGCGGTCGTGCTGCCGGCATCGTTCGCAGCGATCGATGCGGTTGACGCGGCCTGCACCATGCTGCTGCGCGGACAGATACTCGCGATTCAAGGCCTGGGCGGCTATCAGCTCGCCTGCGATGCGACGCGACAGGAAGCGGTGCAGCGCCTGCGCGTCTTGAAGGACCGCGCCAGAAAGCCCTTTGCGCTCATGGCTCGCGACCTCGCTGTCATCCGCGAATACGCACAGCTCGACGCCGCGCAGGCAGCGCTCATGGCAAGTCCGGCCGCACCGATCGTGCTGCTGCCCAGTCATGGCAATCGGCCACCGACGCTCGCCGAGGGCGTCGCCCCGGGCCTCAGGAACTTGGGCTTCATGCTCCCGAATAGTCCCCTGCATCATTTATTGCTGGCGCAGATGACGCAACCGATCGTGCTCACGAGCGGTAACCGCAGCGACGAACCGCAGGCGATCGAGCGCGCGGATGCCCATCATCGACTACGGGACATCGCGGATTACTTTCTCGAGCACGATCGACCGATCGAACGCCGCGTCGACGACTCGGTCGTGCATTGGCTGGCCGGAAAGCCAAGACTGCTGCGCCGCGCGCGCGGCTACGCGCCCGCGCGAGTGCCCTTGCCGCCGGGCTTCGGGACCGTGCCGCGCGTGGTCGCTTACGGCGGCGAGTCGAAGAACACTTTTTGCCTGTTGCGCGACGGTGCGGCCATCCTGTCGCCGCACCTCGGCGACTTGCAGTATTCCCTCGCGCGCGCCGAGCAACGTGCGGCGATGGCCGATCTGCGCCAGTTCTTCCACTTCATCCCCGAGGCGATCGGCTGTGATCTGCATCCGGATTATGCGGCCACGCGCTGCGCGCGCAAGGAAGCCGCAGCGCGCGGGCTCCCGTTGTTCGCGAGCCAGCACCACCATGCGCATATCGCCGCCTGCATGGGCGAAAACGGGATTTCCCGGACTGCTCCCGCGGTCCTAGGCATCGCACTCGACGGTACCGGCTACGGCGCAGACGGTACGTTTTGGGGCGGCGAATTCCTGTTGGCCGACTACGAGGGCTTTCGGCGTCTCGGCAGATTCAAGCCCGTCGCGCTGCTGGGCGGGGCCGCGGCCATCCACCAGCCCTGGCGCAATACCTACGCGCAGCTGACTGCGCAGCTGGGCTGGGACCAGTTCGCGACGCGTTATGCGGACCTCGAGCTCTACCGCTTCCTCGAAGCGAAGCCGCGCGTGGCGCTCGATCGCATGGCGCGCAGCGGGCTCAATTCGCCACTCACGAGTTCCTGCGGGCGGGTTTTCGATGCGGCGGCGGCGGCGATGGGCTTCGCGCGCGAATTCGCGAGCTACGAGGGCCAGGGCGCGATCGAAATGCAAGCAGCGGTCGAACGGGGGCGCCCCGAGGACGACGAGGAGTTGCGCGCCTACCCCTTCACGGTCCGGCGCGCCGGTGATCTCGAGGAACTCGACACCTGCGGCATGTGGCCAGCTCTGCTCGAGGACTTGCGATGTGGGGCAGCAGCCGGCGCGATGGCGGCTCGGTTTCATCGCGGGCTTGCACGTGGCATCGTGCGCATGGTGGAGATGCTCACCGCGGCAATGGCTGCCGACGGTCGACCTCGGCCCGCCGTCGCACTGACCGGCGGCGTGTTTCAGAACGCGATCTTGTTCGAACAGGTCGTCACGGGTTTGCAGGCACGGGACTTCCAGGTGCTGACGCATAGCCAGGTGCCGTGCAACGACGGGGGGCTTGCGTTCGGGCAAGCACTGATCGCCGCTGCGCGCTTGACGAGCGGCAGCGCGCGCGAGAGCGCCCCATGTGCCTAGGCATCCCCGGCCGTATCGTTGCGATCGTCGATGCCGACAATCTGCTCGGCATGGTGGACGTCTGCGGAGTGCGCCGTGTCATCAACCTGAACTGCATCATCGACGCCGCACATTCCGTACAGGCGTGCATCGGCGATTGGGTTCTCGTGCACGTCGGCTTTGCGATGAGCCGCCTCGACGCCGAGGATGCACAAGCGACCATGGATCTGCTCCGCCAGCTCGGCGAGGCGCAGAGCGAGATTGACGCGATGCGCGCGACCGCAGAGCACCTCTAAGCATGCGCTTCAGCGATGAATTCCGCGATCCCGAAAAGGCTCGTGCCTTGGCAAGAGCCATTGCTGCGCTCGCCGCGCCCTTGGCCGAGAGCCGAGGCCGACCACTGCAAATCATGGAAGTCTGCGGCGGCCATACGCACACGATCTTCCGCTACGGCCTGAAGACACTGCTGCCGGAGAGCGCCGTGGAATTCGTGCATGGCCCGGGCTGCCCGGTCTGCGTGCTGCCGATGGGGCGCGTGGACGATGCCCTGGCGATCGCAGACAACCCGGCGGTCATCTTCGCCACGTTCGGCGACGCGATGCGGGTGCCGGGATCGCGCGGGAGTCTGCTGCAAGCGAAAGCCCGTGGCGCCGATGTGCGCATGGTCTACTCGCCGCTCGATGCACTCGCGATCGCGCGCGCCAATCCGTCGCGTGAAATCGTGTTCTTTGCCCTGGGCTTCGAAACCACGATGCCGAGCACGGCGCTGACCGTGCTGCAAGCGCAGCGGGAGCGCATCCGTAACTTCTCTCTGTTCTGCAATCACATCACCATCGTGCCGACCCTGCGCGCGATCCTCGATTCCGAGGACGTGCAACTCGACGGATTCCTGGGGCCCGGCCACGTCAGCATGGTGATCGGCAATCGTCCCTATGACTGCATCGCGCGGCACTACCGACGACCCATCGTCGTCGCAGGCTTCGAGCCGCTGGATCTGCTGCAGTCGCTCTGGATGGTGATCAAACAAATCGCCGAAGGGCGCTGCGAAGTCGAGAACCAGTACACGCGCATCGTTGCCGAGGGCGGTAACGCACAGGCGCTCGCGGCGGTCGACGCGGTGTTCGAGTTGCGCGAGTTCTTCGAATGGCGCGGACTTGGCTCGATCGAAGAATCCGGCGTGCGCATCCGCGCGACATTTGCGGCCTATGACGCCGAAGCGAAGTTCGCGGTGCCCAATTTGCGCGTCGCGGATCCGCAAGCCTGCCAGTGCGCCGAGGTGCTCAAGGGCAGGATCAGGCCCAGGCAGTGCCGCGTGTTCGGTACCGATTGCACCCCGGAGAGCCCGCTCGGTGCCTTGATGGTGTCGTCGGAGGGCGCCTGCGCCGCCTACTATCACTATGGCCGCGTGCCAATTCGCGAGCGACCGGCTGTTGCGGCCTGGCCGCCGCCGTGAGTGCGACGATCACGATGGCCCACGGCGGCGGCGGTCGCGCGATGCGCGGGCTCATCGAGGATATTTTGCTGCCGGCATTTCATAACCCCTGGTTGGCGACGCTCGAGGATCAGGCGCGGCTGCCGCTCGCCGAACTCGCGGCGCATGGCAATCGCCTCGCCTTCACGACCGATAGCTACGTCGTCACGCCGCTCGAGTTTCCGGGCGCGGATATCGGCAAGCTCGCGGTCTGCGGCACGATCAACGATCTGGCCGTGAGTGGCGCGCGGCCCCTGTTCCTGTCCTGCGGACTCGTCATCGAAGAGGGGCTCTCGCTTGCCGAGCTCACGCGCATCGTCAACAGCATGGGGCGCGCCGCGCGCGAGGCCGGCGCCCAGATCGTGACCGGCGACACCAAGGTCGTGGAGCGCGGGGCCGCCGACCGGCTGTTCATCAATACCTCCGGCATCGGCGTGGTGCCGGCAGGCTTGGAAATCGCCGCGACGCGGGCGCGACCCGGGGATGCCGTGATCGTGAGCGGCATGCTCGGCGACCATGGCATCGCGATTCTGCTGGCGCGCAATGAATTGGCCCTGGCCGCCGACGTGCAGAGCGACTGCGAATCGCTCTATGGGTTGATCGTGGCGATGCGTGCCGCCTGCGCCGACATCCACTGCCTGCGCGATGCCACGCGTGGCGGCGCGGCGACCGTGCTCAATGAATTCGCAGTCAGCTCCGGCGTCTGCATTCGCCTGCGGGAAGCCTCGATCCCGCTGCGCGATTCGGTGCGGGGCGCCTGCGAACTGCTCGGCCTCGATCCGCTCTATCTCGCCAACGAGGGGAAATTGCTCGCCATCGTCCCGAGCGACTCCGCGGATGCCGTGCTCGCCGCGATGCGCGCGCATCCCACGGGACGCGATGCTGCGATCGTGGGGGAGGTCTGCGCCTCTCCGGCTGGACTCGTGATCCTCTCGACCGCGATCGGCGGGGATCGCGTCGTGGACATGCTCACCGGCGACCAACTGCCGCGCATCTGTTAGCGCGAACGCTCAGATCGACCCGAATCGACCCACGACCGCAGAGCCTCCGGTGCGCGTCGTTGCCTGCTGTACCGCTGCCTCGGGAGTCTGGAACAGCGGACTGCGCAAGCCGATCGCCGGGAACAAGAGTTCAGCGGTCCGATAGGCTTCTTCCAGATGCGGATATCCCGACAAGATGAAGGTTTCGACACCGATAGCTTGGTACTCGCGCATCGCGGCAGCCACGTTCGCGGGACTGCCCACGAAGGCTGTGCCGGCCCCGCCGCGCACGAGCCCGACACCGGCCCAGAGATTCTTGCCGATGCGCAACGCATCGCGCGCGCCGTGATGCAGGCGTGCCATGCGCTGCTGACCAACGGATTCCGATTCGGCGAAGCGCGCCTGTGCCTTCTGAATATCGGCATCGCTCAAGTGCGCAATGAGGCGGTCTGCGTCAGCCCAAGCCTCCTGCTCGCTCTCACGCACGATGACATGGGCGCGTAATCCGAAGCGCACGCGCCGACCTTGCGCCTCCGCATGGCGCCGCACGGCCGCGAATTTCTGGGCGAGCTCCTCGGGGCGCTCGCCCCAGGACAAGTAGACGTCGACGAAATCACCGGCCACGGCGAGCGCGGCATCGCTCGAGCCCCCAAAATAGATCGGCGGAAAGGGCCGCTGTACGCTCGGCAGCAAGACCTTGCCGTTGGCGACGTGCACATGCTCGCCCTGGAAATTGACGGGTTCGCTGCCGAAAGCGGCGCGATAAGCGGTCAACCATTCGCGCGTCAAGGCGTAGCGCTCGCCATGGGACAGGGGCAGACCCTCGAAATCGCCCTGCCCGGAGCCGGTCACGACGTTCAGGCTGACACGGCCGTCACTGATCCGGTCCATCGACGCGGTGATGCGGGCCGCGAGCACCGGCGAGATCAAGCCGGGCCGCACGGCGACCAAGAAGCGCAGGCGACGAGTTGCCGACAACAAGGCACTCGCGACCACGATCGTGTCTTCGGAGAATCCGCCGGTCGGCAGCAAGACGCCGGCGAAACCGAGTGCATCGGCCGCCTGAGCCACAGCCGATACATAGGCAAAACCATTGGGGCGGGTCGGCGGCCCCAAATGGCGACCGTCGCCGGCCGTCGGCAGAAACCAGTAAACCTCGGGTGCACTCTCGGGACTTGGCATGGCAGGACACTATAGTCGACCGATCCAGTCGCTAGCTTATAACGAAACGGCATGAGCTAAGACGGGCTTGTGTTGCAGCGCTTGACCAGCAAAGCCTGCGCCCAAATTGTGGTGCCGAGCTTCGCGGATTCGATTCCCTAGCCGACCCGGTGGTTCACGGTGTGCGGGGCTCCAGTCTCTTGAAGTCCGCGGGAACCGAGAACGCATCGGCACTCGCTGAATTGGTCGATACCGACACCAACTGCGATGAGACCGTGATCAGCGCGACATCGCCATCCGGGACCGCAACGGGGCTGACTGCCGGCGCGGCCTGCGCGACCGATGCATCGGCGTCATCCTTTTTCTTGTGGAACAGACCGCCGAGTTTTCCGGCGACCGCTCCCGCGAGGGCGCCCGCACTGGGTGCCGCCAGCGACGAATCGTCGCGTGCAGTCGTCTGGTTGGGATTCGCTTTGGGATCTTTGCATTGGGGCCCGCCCAGGGCGAGCGTGAAACCTGTCTTGACCGGATAGCCTTTCACGCTTTGCAACTTGGAGGCGATTTCGGTCCAGATGCCCTGGTACTGACTGAACAGCGCTTTCGCGCGTTGCGTCACGTCCTGCGAGTTCGACGGGTCGATGCCCATCTTCGCCGCATAGGCCTTGTAAAACCGCTGCACTTCGTCACTCTGCACAAAACCGGCGGAGGTCCATTCGTCGAGGATCAACGCGACTTCGCAGATCGATCCCGTCTCCTTGTCCTCGCAGGATTGCGATGCCGTGACGGTCACGCGTTCGGCATCGTAGCCCGCGAATTGCGCCTTCTCGCCGCTGCGGCGGACATCCGCTCGCGGTGCCGACCAGACGCATTTGGATTGGTCGATCGCAGCCGGCTGACTGCCGTCCTGATTCGGCTTCATCTGGTCCGACAGCTTTTTCATGTCGGCTTGAATCTGCTCGAACGTGGTCTCGGTATATTCCTTCTTATTGAGGTTCAGATGATAGATCTTTTCCTCGTCGAGCCGCACGATATCGGTGCTGGGCCCGACCGCGTTGCGCGCAAAGAAGCCGACCAGCTTCGAGTTCATCTTGATGTTGCTGTCGGTTCGCGATTTGTCGCCCGCAATCGTCGTTTTGGTCGTGCCGGTCATGTTGCCGACGGCCATGATGCCGACTCCATCGACGGTCATGCTGTGCTCGACGGTGACGTCGGCACGAGCCCCACTCATGGCGAACCCGTAGATGCTCAAGACCAGGATACGGGCGGTAGGACGCAGCGCGCGCTTGTTCATGTAATCCCCCAAAGTATTGTTGTCTGAGAGATCCTACCGGAATCGCCACTATAAACCGCCAGGGTCCCGAAAAAATGCGAAGGACCCCAGGTCGCGATGCGACCGGCGGCCTGCGGCATTCGCACGCCGCGTGCGATCGCCTCGGTTCAGAGTTGGCCGATCGAGCTCGCCAGGAGCCACGCGATCAAGGCGAGCGCAGCGAGCGAGATCGCAACACCTGCGCGCAGCACGAACCGTGCGGGCGGCGCATCCGGTCGGCGGCGGAGCTGCAGCAGGGCCACGCAGCTGACCGCAAAGACGAGCAAGCGCGAGATCGTGCTCAGTTTCAGCAGATACACGAACCGGCCGCTCAGCGTGAGCGCGAGCACGAGCACGCCGGTCGACACGACCGCGACATGCGGCGTGCGAAAGCGGCGATGAGTTCGCGCCAACAGCGCCGGCAATTGTCCAGCGGCCGCCATCGCATACGGCAGGCGCGAGACCGTGAGCATCGCGCCATTGAGGGTGCCGAGCATCGAGACTGCCGCGCCGCCCGCGATCAGCGCCGCACCAGGGCGGCCGAGGAAACGCAGCGCCGCATCGACGAGTGGCCGTGTCGAGTCGGCGAGCCCCGGCAAGGTACCGATGCAGACGAATTGAATCAGCAGATACAACGCCGCCACGACGGCGATGCCCGCGATCAGCGCGAACGGCAAATGAGATTTCGGATTTTGCGTCTCGCCCGCGGTCACGACCGCGCTCTCCCAGCCGACGAACGCAAACGACAGGAACAACACGGCCTCGGCAACATGCTGATTGGAGACGACGATGGCTGCGCGTTGGAACTGCGCGATATCGATGTGCGCGAGGCCGAAGCCGATGAAGACCAACAAGGGCAGCAACTTGCCGATCGTGAAGACGTTGCCGAACAAGGCGGTGAGTCGAACGCCGAGGTAGTGGATGACGGACAGACCACCAATGATCGCGCCCGCAGTCGCCACGCGCCCGAGTCCCTGACTCCACGCGGAATCGAAATAGCCGAGGTAATCGAGCAGCAGGTTGCAGATTGCGCAGCAGCCGGTGATCCGGGCAAACCAGAGAACCCACCCGGTCGCCACACCCACGAACGGCCCGAACGCGGCCCCCGCGTACACGTAAGGGCCGCCGGTCTGGTCGTAGCGACTCGCGAGTTCCGCGAAGCACAGCACGACGAGCGCAATCATGGCCGCACATAGCACGATCGCCCAAAGACCAACCGCGCCCAGCAAGGCCTGAACCTTGGCCGGCAGACCGAAAATCCCGGCCCCGACGACGCCGTTGATCACGAGCGCGAGCAAATCCCAGCGGCCGAGCCCCCGGATCAGTGGCGGGTCCGGATCCGTCGTCCGCGCGTCGACCGTGACGGCAGGCGTCGCCCGTAGTTGATCGCCATGCATGAGCGCTTCGAATCCTCAGAGCATCAAGCCCACGGCGACAGATACGCGATGCACGCGGGCTTGTCGAGCGTTGCGCGGCAGAGCGTCCGCCTCGATATGTCCTTAGAAGTATCTGGTATTTGGCTTCGCCGCTGAACGCGGTACCTTGGCGTCCGGGCCCCGCGGGCCGCGCACGCCTCGGACTGCTTCATCCCCCGTCCGCTTTACTCCTCTCGTGTCGCGGCCTGCGGATGCCCACCACTGGATCATTGCCGCAATGGCCCTTATCCTGACCCGGTCATGAGTAGCGCGCGCACCGGGAAGCTGAATCTGATCACGGACGTTCCCGGCGTGCTGGTCGGGCACGCGAGCGACGCACGCGTACGCTCCGGCGTGACCACGATTTTGTTCGACTCGGCTTGGATCGCGGCCGTCGACGTACGCGGCGGTGGCCCTGGCCTGCGCGAAACCGAGGCACTGGCCGCGGAGAACCTCATGGGCCGCGCGCATGCGATCGTGCTCGCGGGCGGGTCCGTGTTTGGCCTCGCGGCGGCGGACGGTGTCGCCGCGTCTCTCTCGGCGCGCGGTATCGGCGTGCGCTTGCGCAGCGGATCGCCGGCCATCCCGATCGTCCCCTCGGCCGTGCTCCACGATCTTGGCAACGACGGCGATAAGAACTGGGGACTCACCCCGCCCTATCGCGATCTCGGAATGCGTTCGCTGGCCGCCGCGACGAGTGATTTCACGCTCGGCTCGGTGGGCGCCGGCACGGGTGCCATGGCGGGACTGATCAAGGGCGGCATGGGCTCCGCGTCCTCGCTGCTGGGCGATGAGCTCGTGGTGGGCGCCCTCGTTGCCGTGAATTCCGTGGGCTCGGCGCTGATGCCGGACGGCAAAACCTACTGGGCGTGGCCGTTCGAGGTCGACGGCGAATTCGGCGGCGGGGGCGCACCGACCGCGGCCATGGATTTGAGCGATCCCATCCCGCAGGAATCGCGGCTACGCGAACTCGGGCGCTTGCAACCCGGCGCGAACACGACGCTCGGCGTCGTCGCCTGCAATGCGGCGCTCTCGAACGTCGAATGTCAGCGCGTCGCCATGATGGCGCAGGATGGACTGGCGCGCGGCGTGCGCCCCGCACATACGCCCTTCGACGGCGACACGGTGTTTGCGGTCGCGAGCGGTGCGCTGTCGTTGCCGAACACTGAGGTGCGCGCCGCAACCATCGCGCGCATCGGCTCGGCGGCCGCCGATTGCCTCAGTCGCGCGATCGCGCGCGCGGTCTACGCGGCGCGCGCCTGAACTGTATGCAGCCCGTGGATCATAGGGCGCGCGCGAGATCGCTCTGCACGAGTTGCACCGTGAACGGATGCTGCGGCGATTCGAGCACACGCGGCGTCGGCCCTTCCTCGACGATGCGGCCGGCCGCCATCACGTAGACGCGGTCGGCAATCGCGCGCACGACCTCGAGATCGTGGGTGATGAACAAATAAGAGACCTGAAAGCGCCGGCGCAGATCCGCGAGCAGCCTCAAGACCTGCGCGCGCACCAGCACGTCGAGCGCGGAGACGGCCTCGTCAAAAACGATCAGCGCGGGAGAGACGATCAGCGCGCGGGCGATCGCGATGCGCTGGCGCTGGCCGCCGGAAAATTCGTGTGGGTAGCGCGCGGCATCGCTGGCGGTAAGTCCCACGGACTCCAGCACGTCGGCGACCATGCTGCGCCGCTCGGCCGCAGACGGCGGCGCCTCCAGCAAACCTAAGGGCTCGGCGACGATGCGCGCGACGGTCCATTCGGGGTCGAAGCTGCCGTAGGGATCCTGAAAGACGATTTGAATCGCGCGCCTTAGGCGGCGCAAGGAAGGCCCGCGCGGGGTCGAGAACGCCTCACCGAGCAAGCGTACGCTGCCGGCCTGGGGCTGATCGAGGGCCAGGATCAAACGCGCGAGGCTCGACTTCCCGGAACCCGATGCCCCCACGAGGCCCACGGACTCACCCTGATAGATCGACAGCGAGACTGCATCGACTGCACGCCTGGGAGCCGCTGCGCGCCACAGATGGCGCCGCGGCGCCGGGTATTCGCGCACGAGATCGCGCACGTCGAGAATAGGCTCGGTGCGAGGCTGCGGCGGCAGGCCGAGCGGCGGCCCACCGGAAGCGTTCGGTACGCCAGGTGTGCCCAAGGGTGCGAGCCGCGAAGCCTCGAGCAGTTGGCGCGCATAGGGCGAGCTCGGCGTCCGCAAGACTGTGTCGGTCGCGCCTTGCTCGACGATGCGTCCTTGCTCCAAAACGATTACGCGACTCGCCGTCGCCGCGATCACGGCAAGATCGTGCGAGACGAGCAGGAGACTCATGCCGCTGGAGCTGACCAGATCCTCGAGCAGCCGTAGAATCTGCGCCTGGGCGATCGTGTCCAGGGCGGTCGTCGGTTCGTCGGCGATCAAAAGCGCGGGTGAGAGCACGATCGCCATCGCGATCGCCACACGCTGCCGCTGACCGCCCGAGAGTTCGTGCGGATAGCGCGCCAGCGAAGCTGCATCGCCGTCGAGACCGACCCGCGCGAGCGCTTCGCCGGCGAGGCGTCTCGCCTCGCCGCGGGATGCATTCGTATGCAGCAGGACGGTCTCGGCAATTTGCGTGCCGATGTCGAGCAAGGGACTGAGGGCGGTCATGGGCTCTTGGAACACGATCGCGGCTTCGCGGCCGCGAAAATCGCGGAGCTCGGCTGGATTCTTGGCCGTCAATGCCGCCCCGCGCCACGCGATCCGGCCCGAGAGCCTCGCGCGGCGCGGCAGCAACTGCAGGAGCGCCAGCGCCGTGAGCGATTTGCCGGATCCAGAGGCTCCCACCAGTCCAAGGATCTCGCCGGGCTCGAGATCGAACGAGACGGCCTCGAGTACGCGGCGTCCTTCGATCTCGAGACCGAGAGACTCGACGCGCAGCAGCGGCTCGGTGTTTATCCCGGCGTCCTGACTCATGGGGACCGCCGTGCGGAGAGGCTGCTGCTCAGCAGATGCAAACCGAGCACGAAGATCACGAGCGTCACACCGGGGATCACGGCTAGCGCCGGCGCCAGCGCGGTCAAGGTTTGCGCGTCGCCGAGCATATGGCCCCAGCTCGGCGCGGGCGGCTGGACGCCGAGGCCCAGATACGAGAGGGCCGCTTCGGCGACGACGCCTAAAGACAATTGGATCGTCAGCTGCACGCTCAAGTTCGAGCGGATATTCGGCAGCACGTGCGCGAAGGAGATGCGCAGCGGACCCTCGCCGGCCACGCGCGCGGCGAGACAAAAATCGCGCTGCCAGACGCCGAGCGCAGCGCCACGCGTCACGCGCGCGAAGACGGGGATATTGAAGAGTCCGATCGCGGCGATCGCGACGAACGCGCCCGGCCCGGACACGGCGCTGATGAGGATCGCGAGCAACAGCGCGGGGAAGGCGAAGAGCAAGTCGTTGCCGCGCATGATCAGGTCATCGAGCCGCCTGCCACGCGCCGCTGCAATCAGACCCAAGGGCACGCCGACGCCGACACCGATCAGCACCGCGGCCAAGGCGATGCCGACAGAATTCTTGGCGCCCGCCATCAGCATCGACAATTCGTCTCGGCCCAGCTGATCGGTCCCGAGCCAATGCCGCAGGCTCGGCGCCTGAAGCTTGTCGACGATCGCGAGTGCGCCAGTGTCGTACGGAGTCCACACCAGCGCGAGCAGGGCCGTCGTGACGAAGACCGTCGTGATCATGGCACCGGCCCAGAACGCGCGGCCTCGGGCCGTGGTCCTCATGAGCCGGCGTAGCGCGCGCGAATGCGCGGATTGACGAAGGCGTAGCCGAGATCGACGAGGAAGGTCACGCAGACGACTGCGAACACGAGCACCATGACGACACTCTGCACGACGATCAGATCCCGTTGGGCGATCGCCTGGAAAACGAGGCGACCGAGCCCGGGCAGGAAAAAGACGTTCTCGATGATCACGCCGCCCGCGAGCAGGAACGAGAACTGCATGCCGACGATCGTCAGCACCGGAATCAGTGCGTTCGGCAGCGCGTGACGCCAGAGGATGCGCCACTCACCCGCTCCTTTGGCGCGCGCCGTGCGGATGTAGTCCTCGTGCAGCGTGTCGACGAGTGCGCTGCCCAGCACGCGCGCGAGAATCGCCGCTTGCGGTATCGCGAGCGCAATCGCGGGCAAGCTCAGCGATCGCAGACCCGGTCCAATCCCGCCCTGCCAACCCGAAAAGCCGCCGGCCGAGAACCAACCGAGCTCCACGGCGAAGACGAGAACCAGTAGAAGGCCCAGCCAGAAGTTCGGGATCGAGAGGCCCAGCTGAGTTGCGCCGGCGAGCACGGCGGCATCGAGCCGCCCTCGCCGCCAGGCCAACAGCAGGCCGATGGGCGCCGCGACGACGATGGTGAGCAGCAAGGCGTACAGTGCGAGCGGCAGCGAGACCTGCAGTCGGTCCAAGAGCAGGGTGCCCACCGGTATGCGATACGTGTAACTGGTGCCGAAATCGCCATGCAAGAGTCCCGTGACCCAGGCGAGGTAACGCTGCCAGAGGCCGGCGTCGAGACCCAACTGGCTGCGCAAGCTGGCCACGGCCTGTGGGTCGGCGTTCAGACCCAGCATGAAGCGGGCTGGATCGCCGGGCGCGACCTGCACCAGGGTGAACACGACCAAGGTGGCGAACGCGAGGGTCGCAACGAGTAATAAGAGTCGGGCGCCGAGATAGGCGGACCCTAGGCGCCGCGCACTCTGGATCATGAGCGCGAGGGCGGCCAGCAACGTGAGCCCGGCGAGTACGCGAAGACCAGGGGCCTCGGCGGCCGGCGGCCGGCCCGCCTCGCGCACGGCGGCGGCCGCTTCGACATAGGCGCCGCGAAAATCGAGCACGTCGAGCACGCCGCTCAATCCCAGGTTCTGCACGTGCGCATTCGCGACCACGAGCCAGGGCAGCTGGAACAGAAAGCCATTGACGGCATCGTCGGCGAGCTGGCGTTGCACGGCGTGCAGAAGCTCGAGCCGCTGCTTGGCATCGATGCTGGCTTCGAGCGCAGCGATCAAGGCTTTGAACCGGGGATTGTCGTAGCCGAAGTAATAGTCGTCGCGCGCGTAGATGTCGTAGTCGGCGGGCTCGGCATGCGCGACGATGCTGAGGTCGAAATCGTGGCGCGCAAACACCTCGTCGAGCCACTGACTCCATTCGAGGTTCAAGATTCTCACGCGAATGCCCACTTGCGCGAGCTGCGCGGCGATGATCTCGCCGCTGCGCCGTGCATAGGCGGGCGGCGGCAACTTGAGGGTCAGCTCGAGGCCCGGAGCGATGCCGGCTTCGCGCAGCAGGGTTTTTGCGGTGGCGATGTCATGGGGATAGCGCGCCGTGAGATCGAGGTAGGCAGGATTCGCCGGTGGGAAGTGGCTGCCGATCGGCGTACCGTAACCGTACATGGCCCCATCGATGATGGCGCGCCGGTCGAGCGCCATCGCAATCGCACGGCGCACGCGTACGTCAGCGAGCGGCGCACGACGGTGGTTGAAGGCCAGGATCGTCTCGCTCTCGCTCGGCGCGACGTAGACGCGAAAGCGGGCGTCGCGCTTGAACTGGGTGAAGCTCTCGGGCGCCGGATAGTTCGAAAAGACATCGATGTCGCCCGCCATGAGCGCAGCGTATGCCGCGCTCGGATCCGCGATGAAGCGAAACTGCAGATGCGCGAGTTTCGCGGGCTGCCCCCAGTAGTCGGGATTGCGCTCGAGTTCGATCGAATCCCCACGGCGCCAGTCGACGAAACGGAACGGTCCCGTGCCGATCGGGTGCAGCGCATTGCCCGCGGCCGAGTTCGGCGCCACCATGACGAAAGCCGCCCAGGCCAAGGACTGCAGGAAGCCGCTGGACCTGCGCGCCAGACGGATGCGCAGCGTCTCGGGCGCCACGACCTCGATCGCGGCGATCGCCGCGAGGCGCGTGTGCTGTGGATTGACCGAGTCCGGCGCGATCGCGCGATCGAGCGCGAACTTCGCGGTCGTCGCGTCGAACGGCGTACCGTCGGAGAAGCGCACGTGCTCGCGCAAGTGGAACGTATAAATGAGTCCGTCGGGCGAGATCTCCCAGGACTCGGCGAGCCCGGGCTCCGCGCTGCCATCGGGCGCGAAGCGGGCCAAGCCTTCGAACACGTTACCGTACAGGACCTCGGCGATCGCCGCAGCGGGGCTCGCACCGGGATCGAGGATCGGCGGTTCGAGCTGCATGCCCACGACCACGCCGGCTCGCGGCGACGCCGCGGTCGCGCTCCCCCATAGCGGCAGGAGCAGCAGCAACGGCACGAGTCGCAGCAAAGCCAGCGTCGCCCTGCGCCGTCGGGGCCCGCCCATGCCGGTCGGTCGACTCATGCCGTCGGTCGACTCATGCCGTCGGTCGACTCATGCCGGTCGGTCGAGCAGCTCCCAAGCCGCCGTCGCCATCACTTTCGCCGAATTCACCAGATCGTCGATGCGCACGTATTCGTCCGGCTGATGCGCAAGATCCAGGATCCCGGGTCCATAGGCGATGCAATCCTTGAGTTTGCCGACGCGATCGATGTGCTTTTGATCGTAGGTACCCGGCGAACAAACGAACTCGGCGTCGCGACCTAAGATCAGGCGAATCGCTGCGGCGGTCGCGCTGGCGACGGGTCCATCACGATCGGTGAGCGTCGGTGCGACCTCGAACAGATCGCGCAGGCTATAGCGGAAGCCGGCACGCTCGCGCACCAGATGCTCGAGCAGTTCGCGCATCTCGGCTTTGACGTCCGCGAGGCTTTCTTCGGCAAGCAGGCGCCGGTCGATGATCATGCGGCAGGAATCCGGTACGCAGGCCCCGGGAAATCCCTCGGCAAGCTCGGCATGACCGCCATGAATGGAGTTGATATTGAGCGTGGAGCGGCGCGCGGCCACGGGGACCACGGGCATCTCGGTGCGTTGCGCGGCAAGCCGCGGGTACACGTCGCGCTCGAAGCGGTCGAGCACGGCGTTCATGTGGCGTACGGCACAATCGCCGAGAAACGGCATGGAGCCATGCGCGATGCGGCCGTGAGTTTCGATCTCCGCCCACCAGACGCCGCGATGTCCGATGCATACACGGTCGACGTTGAGCGGCTCAGGAATGATCACATGATCGACGCGCGGCGGCGAGAACCAACCGCGCTCGGCGAGGTAGTGCACGCCGCCGAAGCCGCCCGACTCCTCATCGACCGTGCCCGAGATCTCGAGCGCACCGGGCAGATGCGCGCCGCTATCGATCAGCGCCTCGACGGCGACGATCGAGGCGGCGAGTCCGCCCTTCATGTCGCAAGCGCCACGGCCGTATACCTTACCGTCGCGCACGATGCCGGCGAACGGGTCAAGCGACCAGCCGGCACCGACCCGCACGACATCGAGATGGCTGTTGAAGTGGACACAGGGCCCGGGTCTCACACCCTCGCGCCGCGCCACGAGATTCCAGCGCGGATAGCGCTCGCTATCGCCGGGCGTGCCGAGCGCACGGATATATTGCGTCTCGAAGCCGCGCGCCTGCAGCCGCTTACCGATGAACTCGGCGCAGTCGAGATAGGCATCGCCTGGCGGGTTGATCGTCGGGAAACGCAGCAAATCGCGCGTCAGTTCGACGAGTTCGGCCTCGCGTCCTTCGATGTCGGCATAGAGACGATCGCGCTCAAGCATGCCGCGCCCCCGTGGCCTCGGCCCGTTTGCGGGCCTGGGCCGCCAGCGTCGGCAACTGCAGTTGCTCGTAGACGAACGCGAGTGCCGCGTTGACCGGCACGCCATCGCGATCGCTCAGCCGGCGCAGTTCGAGCCGTTGTTGCGCTTCGACCAGACGGCCGCTTTGCAAGGCCGCGTCGAGCAGAACCTGTTCGAATAAATCGCGCTGTGCATGACTGCCGCCGATCTCCGCCAGTCGCGGCAAGGCACGCGACAGTTGCGTCCAAGCCGTCTCGTAGTCGCGGCGCGCGTGCGCCAGCATGCCGTGCGCCGCCGGCACGCCCACCGCCCTCCAGGTCGGCGCGCTGAACGCTGCGCCGCGTTCGGCTTGCTGCTCGATCGCCGCGAGCAGTCGGTCCGCCTCGGGACGCCCGGCGCGCGCGAGTCCGTACAGGTATTGCAAACTGAGAAAGGGTTGCAGCGTATCGACCGCGCGCGCCGCCAAGTGCTGCCCGAGATCCTGCCAGCGAGTCGCGACGTCGATGCCGGCGAGTTCGACGCGCGCCAAGAGGGACACGGCGCCGATCTGGTCCTGCGAATAATCCTTCGCGACACCCCAGCAATGGCGATCGTAGATCTCGAGCACGGCCGCGGCGCGACCCTGACTGAGATAAAAGAGCGCCAGATGCCACCACAAATGCGTCCACATGAACGAGTTCAGATCGGTCCAGGTCGAGCGGCAGGATTCGAGGAATTCAGCGCCGGCATCGATCGCGCCGCGCGTCAGCAGCACGTGTGCAAGTGCGTGTTGCGCCCAGGGCTCCTTCGGCAGGAGGGCCAGCGCCGCGCGCGCCTCGGCCTCCGCCTCCTCGAGCAGGTGACACTGTTCATAGGCGAAGGCCGCCATGCCGTGCACATATGGCACCTCGGGACTGTGCGTCAGCGCTACGAGCGCGGCACGCAGCATTTCTGGCGCATTGCCGCGATTGAACTCGAGATACTGATGCAGCTTGAGCGCGACGAGATCGCGCGGAAATTCGTCGCCCAGGCGCTTCGCGACGGCCAGCGCGGTGGCGAGATCGTCGTCGGCCCAGGCGCCGAGCAAGTCGAGATTCAGACGCTCGCGCGCATTGGCGCCGGCGCTCGCGCGCGCGGCAATCGCAAAATAACGGCGTGCGTGTGTGCTGCCCTCGGCAGCCTCGAGCAACATCCACAGGAACCCGGCGTAGACATTGACGAGGCAGCCTTCGGGATCCCGGTCGGCCGCGGCGAGGACACGCTCAGCGCGCCTCTCGTACGCCAACAGTCCGACCCCAAAGTCGTCGATCGCCGCGAGTGTGCTTGCCTCGCCGCCCGTCACCGCATTCCCGAAGGCGTCCTGCTGCATGCCACGATCATACCGGACCCGCGCCGGGCAGCGTTGCGAGGAACGTCGCCACATCCGCCGCCGAACGCTGCGGCAATTCGATTTGCGGCAAATGGCCCACGTGCGGATAGAAGATCAGCTTCGCGCCGGGAATGGCCGCCGCGAATTTCCGGGCGCTCTCCGGCTCGATGATCAGGTCCTCTTCCCCGTGCAGGATCAGGGTCGGCAGCTTGATCGCGCTCAGGATTTCCGGAGTCGCCAGGCCCAGGCTGCCGAAATTGATGTCCATCAGAATTGCACGATGTCCCGGCGCCCGTTGAAACTCCGCCCAACGGTCGACGAATGCGGGCGTGATCAGGGCTTTGTCGTAAACATCGGTTTTCAGCCCCTCCTCGATCAGTGGTCGATTATCGATGTTGCGCAGAAACGCGCGGCCGATCGGGTACTGGAGAATGCGAAACGCCAGCGGCACGGAACTCGGCGGCTTCGAGGGCGGAAAGCCCGCTGCATCGACCAGAATCAAGGCATCGAGGAGCTCCGGATGCCGCACGGCCAATTGCCAGGCGGCGTCTCCGCCCAAGGAATTGCCCGCGACCGCGAATTTCGGCAGCGCCAGCTTGGTCGCAAATGCTGCGACGAAATCAGCGAGCCCCGGACCGCTCAGCTGATAGCCGACCGGCGCGCGCGTGAGACCATGACCCGGGAAATCGAGCGTGATCACATGAAAGCGGCCTTTGAGCTCGCGCACCCAGGACTCCCAACTCGTGAAGGAGTCGCCGAAGCCGTGCAGCAGCACGAGGGTCGGCAACTGCGGGTCGCCGTCCTCCTGATAGTGCACGTGAAAGCCGCCGGGCAAATCAACGAACCGCGACGACGCGTCCGTATAGCGCGCTTCCAGTTCCGCATAGGGGATATCGGGGCCGCGCAGCTTGAGCCACGCAGCCACGAGCAACACGACGACGACCGCGATGACGATGCCGAGAGCCTTCAACAAGGGACGATCCTCAATACTTGTAGCTGAAACGAATTCCGAACGTCGCGGGTTCCCCGGCCTGAGCGACCTCGGTCCCCGGGAGGAAGAAGTTTCGCGTCACATCATAGTACTTGTTGAAGATGTTGCGACCCCATAGCGTCACGGCCCAAGACTTGCCAGCCGCCGGCGCGAACGTCAGGTTCGCGTTTGCAAGCCAGTATTTCGGGACCGTGAAGTCGTCGCTGCCTAACAGATAGAACTGGCTGTAGGTGTCGTGGAAACTGTAGTTCGACTCGACGGTGAGCTTGTAGTCACCCGCATTCCAGGAATACGCCGCATCGCCGCCATAGCTCCACTTCGGGACGCTGAGCGGCCGGCCGTCATAATTGACGTTGCTGCTGTCGAGCAGCGTGCTGGTGTAATAGCCCTCGACGAAGCCCGCGTACTGGGAGATCGAGAGGCCCGCGAGCGGATGCCACTCGATCTCGGTCTCCGCGCCGCTGATGCGAGAGTCGGCGTTCACGAAGCGGCCGATGTAGCCCTTCGACTGCTCGTCGAAGACCTTGCCGAGGATTTGCTGGTCGCGATAGCGATAGTAGTACAGCGCCGCATTGACGCGCAGCGTACTGGTGATGTCGGACTTCGTGCCTAGTTCGAAGGCGGTCAGCTTTTCCGGCTCGAAGGGGTCGGCCGCGGGTGCCGTCGTCGTGTTATGGGCTGTGAAGCCGCCGGACTTCACACCGCGGCTGATGCTGCCGTAGTAAAGAATACCGGCCGTGGGCACGAAATCGAGTTCGAGTTTGCCGGAGGGAAGGTTCGACGTCGTCGAACGGGATTGCGGGCCGGTGAACGAAGGGATCGGCGGCAACAAGAAACCCGTGTTCAGATCCTTGAGCTCGCGGGTCTCGTGGTCTTCGCGCACGCCGATCACGCCCTTCCAGGCATCCGAGAACTGGTAGTTGCCTTGTGCGAAGACGCCCAGGGAGTTGGCGACCTGCTCGTAGCGGGTTTGCGCGATCTGTGGAGTCGTTCCGGCGGGAAAGCCAAGATTCGCATCCGAGAAATCCGAGTAGAAGTTCTCGACGAGATCTTGGTCGGAATAGAACAAGCCGCTGACCCAGGTGAAAGGTCCCGTACCCGTCGAGGCGAGGCGCAGTTCCTCGGAGAACACATCCAAGTCGCTGTTCAAGAACTCATCCGAGTCATAGTACGAGGTCGCATCCCAATCACTGTATTCACGGCGAATGAGCTTGTTGTACGCCGTGATGCTGGTGAGCTTTGCGCCGCCGAAATCGGCGTTCACGGTCAGATCGACGCCATCGTTGCTGTTGTCGAGACCGGGCTTGGCACCCGGTGATAGGCCGACGTATTTGGCAAATGTGGGGTCGAGTTTCCAGCCGGTCACATAAGGCGAGGTATCGGCGGGAATCGTGGGGCCACCCAGGCCGGTGTTGTAGGGCGTATAGGGCCGGATCAACTGCAGGCCAGTTTCATCGGACTTGTCGAGCCCCAAATGCACGCCCAGATGCGCGTTCACGGCATCGGACAGATTCCACTGCAGCTGGCCGCGCAGCGCGATCTTGTCTTTCTTGCCAAGACTCTGGCCGGTATCGCGATTGTATTGCCAGGCACCACCCTGCTCGGTCGCGAGCGACAAACGTCCGAGCAGCCCTTCCGTGATGGCTCCCGATACATAGGCCTGTGCGTTGACCTCGTTATGCGAGCCATACTCGACCGTGACACCGGCATGCGTCTCCTCGGTCGGCTTGTTGGTGATGAAGTTGATCTCGCCGCCGGTCGTGTTGCGGCCGTAGAGCGTGCCCTGCGGGCCGCGGAGCACTTCCACACGCGCGAGATCGAACAGCTGGCCCTGTGTCTGAATCGGCAAGGCGTAGGCGACGTCGTCGAGACTCACGCCGACCGGCGAAGCATTATTAGAAGTGTAGTCGAGAAAGCCGACGCCGCGGATGCGGAACTGCGGCTGGCCGCTGCCGAAGGCGGGTTCCACCTGCAAGCTGGGTACGGCATTCTGTAGGTCGTTGACGACCGTGACCGACTTGTCGAGCAAGCTCTCGCCCGAGATCACCGAGATCGCGATCCCCACGGCTTGCGCGGATTCCTCCCGGCGTTGCGCGGTCACGACGACCGGCTCGAGACCATCCTCATCCGCAAAACTCAGCGAGACACTCAATAAAGCGGCCGAACCAAACGCCCATCGGGCAAAGCGCGAAGACATCAAATACTCCTCAGTGGTACGAGCCCAACAGGGCATGCAGGAGTACATGATTGCGGCGCACGACGGCTCTGTGAACTGCCGTGATTGGATGGCGTTATGCGAGTTTTGGTATCAGCACCGAATCAGGGCAGATCATGGAGCAACGGCGGGTCAGTTTCCTGACCCGCCCGGCCGAGCACCTAGCACCTCGGCATCCACGATTGCGCTATTGCGCGACGCCGTTCACGCCATTCGGCGAGCCTGGAATCGGCGTGTTCAGATACGGAAAGCTGTCGAGATAGGTATCGCCCGCATTGATTGCGCCGGAGACGCTCGAGTGTGCAAGGTCGGGACCGGCTGCGCGCGCGCCATCCGTATAGGGAGCGCCATGGTTCGGATCGCTGGTTTCCTTACCGCAAGGACCAATCGCGCCGCAGAGTGCGCCTTCGGCGACGCGCAGCGTAATGTCGACGACGTCGTCATAAGGTCGGCGTCCATTCGGAAATCCGGCCAAATCACCGCCGAGTACACCCAAGTCGTTTTGTGCCGCCACCGGCGTTGGCGCCGTGCTCGTGTTGAGACGCAGCATCTCGCTGGGCGTCGGCTTCGCCGGCTGGTTGATGCCCTTGACGCCCGTCAAAAATGCCGCAACCAAGTCATCACGGGGCATGCCGGGCACGGTCGCCGCGCTACCGAACAAGGCATTGAGCAGAATCGGCAAGCTGGGATTCGTGACGTACTTGAGAAACTGCACGTCGCCGCTCGGACTGCTGGCGTTGAACGCATCTTTGTCGGGCAGGCCGATGACCAGTTCGTTGACGAGGGGCATGCCGAGTCGGGAAACCTGGACGAGAGACCCACCGGCCGCAGGCAAACTCGCCGTCGTCCAGGCACCGATCACGGGATCCGTTGCCTGCGTCACGCAGCTGATCGGGACCTCGAGGGCCAGTGACGTGACGTTCTTATCGCCGAGCGTATTTGGTTCGCCATTGCGCGGTCCGACGGGATTGGTGTTGACGAGGTCGAAGACCTCGCCGAGATTGACCACGAAGCCCTCCTTGCGCTGCCCGACGAAGACTCGTCCAGGCGTGTTGCAACCCGGAATTTTGATCTGATAGACGTAGTTGGCGGCATAGGCCGCGTAATCGGCGATCGACTTGTTACCGATATTGTCGGCCGGCTTATAGAACACGGTACCGCCGTTGGTCTCGTTGCCGACCAAGGTGCTCACGCCGTTGCGTTCAAGCGTGATCGAGTAGCTTTGCGAGACGTTCGAGTTGCTCCCGCCGTACGCGATCGGCCCGACGTTGAACAGCGGCACGGGGACCTGCACGCCACCCGCGTTGACGGCTATGTCCTTGTATGTATTGGTAAAGCGAAAATCGAAACTCAGTGCGGGAGTGGCACTGCCGTTATTGTCGATCAGGATCTTGTAAACCGCGTTCGGGTCGAGGCTGAAGTAATTAGGGCCGCCATACGCATCCTCGAGCGGGATGTAATTGGCGATGAACGTGACGTAGCCGCTGCGCCCGGGCTCATAACTGCGGAACATGTAGAAATCCGTGCCATCGACGCGCGGCTGGCCGGCGATCGACGGCGCCTCTCGATGACTGGATGCCAAGGCCGACAGCGGCAACAGTGCCGCCGCCAGCAAGGCGATTGGTTTGGCGAAATTCGTGTACATGGAGGTCCCCTAGTGGTTTTTGGCGAAGCAAAGACTGGGCTGTTGGATTACAGCCTTGCTTACTACGGGGTCGGGGGCTGTTTGGATGCACGGGCCACGCAAGATGCGGTGCGGCATCGCAATGACCGGAACTGACGCTTCACAAACTCTTGGCGGGATCCAGCGAACTCAGCCAGGCGGCGACCGCCTCGATAGCCGCGTCGTCAAGCGTGTGCGCGACAGCCTGCATGATCATCGTGTTGCTGGTATCAGCCGGATGGCCGGCGCGGTAATTCGTGAGCCGCGCTGTGACATAGGGCGCGTATTGACCGCGCAAGGCCGGGTAGGCGCGATATTGCGGCGAGGCGACGGGCGCGCCCTCGGCGTCGACGCCATGGCACCCCTGGCAAGGAGGAATGCCACGCACCGGATCACCGGCGCGGTACAGCGTCTCGCCCGCATCGCTCACGCTGCGCGCGGTCGAGGAGGAGGCGATCGCTGCGCCAGAAGCCGGCGGGTCCGGCAACTTCGGCACCTGACTCGCGAAATAAGCCGCGAGATCGCGCAAATCGGTGTCGCTGAGCGTCGCGACCATCGCGGTCATCGGCGATGCCGCGTAATAGGGATCGTTTGGGTCGGCATGCCGGAACGAGTAGAGCCGATGATAGAGATAATCGATGCGTTGACCCGCGAGTCGTGGGAACGTCGGCGCGGCCGAGACGCCGTCCGCTCCGTGGCAGGAGAGACAAACAGTGGCCTTGGTCGCCCCCGCCGCGGCATCGCCGTGTATCGGCTCGAGCTCGCGAAGATCCGCGAAGCGCGGCGCCGCAAGTCCGGTGCCGAGGGTCGCGAGCAAGGCGCCGCTCGTGATCAGCAGGCCAGCCATGAATCGCGCGATCGCGCCGCGGGCCCGGGATCTCATAGCTTGACCTGCACGAACAATCCGATCACGTTGGTGTTATAGCCCTGCGGTCCCGCATCCGTGTAAACCCCATTCTCGTAAACCAGCGTGTTATTGAAACCCGCATAGTGCCAATCGTAGATCTGGCCATGCTCGTAGAAGTCATAGAGCCGCAGGGAAGCGCGTTCGCTCAGGGGCACGACGAGATTGAGCGTCAACGAGTTGACCACGTAGGTCATCGCAGGGAACTGACTGCCGGCCACCGCGGCGGAATAATTGTAGGTGTTGGCGCTCGGCGAAGCCTGGCTGTAACTCGTGATACCGCGCGATGAAAGGTAATTCCAACCGAGATCGAGGCGATTGCGGCCGAAGTAATGACTCAGCATCGCACCGCCCGACCAATTGCGCTGCCGGTCGTTCGCCCACCAACGATTCGCGTCCGGGTAGGTCGAGCCGCCCAGCGTGTCATCCGGCGTGTCGACTGCCGCATCGTTGACGTTGGCCAAGTGCATGCTCGATTGGTCGAGTCCGGCCCACAAGCTCATGCTGCTCGTGGTGCGGAACTGCCACTCCCATTGCAGAGTGGCCGCCGTCGTGTTGTACCCCTGCCGGCCGATTTCGGTCGGGTATTGGTTCCAGTCGCCGCGCAGCGAGGCCGAGACCGTCATATCCGATCGCGGCATCACGGTCAGCATGACGTCGATCTTGTTCTCGGTGCGATCCGAGAGATCGTATTTGCGCTGCGCGTCCACCGTCCAAGCAGGCACGGTGTAATCCGACGGTTCGAAGCCCGGCAGGTTCTGGAAAAACGCGAACGCGTAGGGATCGGAGTTGTACACGCTGCCGGACTGCTTCAAATAGGTATAGTTGAAGCGCGCCGTGAGCCAGGACAGGCGCTTGTCGGTCCAGTTGAGCTTGAGGCTGTTGTCATCGACGTAGCTGACTTCGCGATGCGCAGGATCGTAGTGGTCGAAGGTATAGGTCAGCCCGACCGTATCATGTGGCGCGAATCGCCAGTCGGCGCCGCCGAAGGCCTCGATGTTGCGCCAGCTGTAGGGAATGCTCTCGACTTGCACGTCGGAGGAGTTCGGATAGGTGACCGGATTCCAGAATCCCGGTCCACCCGGCACGATCGCAGCCTGCGCGCCGTTCTCCGCGACATACCCATAGCTGCCGTTCTCCGGGTTGTACATGACGTACTGGTTGCGATAATCCTCACGATAATACTTGGCACCCGCACGCAGGCTCACGTCGCTGACCGGTTGCAGCACGAGCGAGCCCTGCACGAGATCCGTGACGATCAGCATGTTCGCGGTCTGTTGCGACAACGCGGCGGTCGTATTCCACTGACTGCAGGGAAATAGTTGCGGATTACCGGGACCGATGTTGAAGGTGCCGTCGGTCGAGATCCCGAATACGCCCTGGCAGTTGGTCGGCGCGATCAGTGAATCGTTCTGGCGCATCTCGGCACCGGCCGCGGTCAACGACACCTCGCCGTTCAGGGGCAGCAGCCGCGTCGCCGTCGCGCTGAGCCGATGGTAGTCGTTGTCGGGCTCCATCGACATCTGGCCCTGCGTGATCGGCGCGGACTGCGCACCGGGTATCACCGGCGGCCCGATCGTGAACGGCTGTTGGAAAGTGTAAGAGAGATAACGATCCCGATAGATCGAGCCGGAATAGCCGAAATCGAAACGCCATTGCGAACCCTTGAAACGCGCGCCGGCCGTGATGTTGATCGTGCTGTCGTCGATGGGCTTGACGGTCTCCTCGAGCGCCCCGCCGAGGCCGTCAAAATCGAAGAAGAACGGGCCGCCATAGGGTCGGTCACCCTTGCGCTCCTCGTCGCTCGCATTCAGGTAGACGCTCCACTCGGGCGTGAGAAACGCCGAAAGACCAAGCCCCTGCTTCTTGCGCTCCGTACCGAGCGACGTGACCGGAGT
>Ga0116230_10000362_pt1 | contig 39179 bp, 29 predicted proteins | sample S1TSphfallax_3_FD_88678 | JGI IMG/M metagenome (GOLD analysis project Ga0116230, IMG submission 88678) | Host-associated microbial communities from peat moss isolated from Minnesota, USA - S1T2_Fd - Sphagnum fallax MG | ecosystem: Host-associated > Plants > Peat moss > Unclassified | place... | reverse complement strand
GGCGGCCAGTGTTTTGGAGCAGGTGCGCGAACAGGTGAAGAAGCGGCGCTTTCAGCCGGTGGTGCGGCTGGAGTTTGCGGCGGGCGCGGATGCGGCGATTCGCGAGATGCTTTGCCATCACTTCCAGTTGCAGGGGTCGGATGTTTTTGACGTGCCGGGCGAACTGGATTACACGGCTTTGTTTGAGCTGATGGGGATTGGGATTCCGGCGTTAAAAGATGAGCCGTGGACGCCGCAGACTCCGGCCGCGCTGGCTGGGCCGCATAGCGATATTTTCGGCGTGATTCGCGCGGGCGATTTTCTGGTGCATCATCCGTATGAAAGCTTCGACTTGAGCGTGGAACACTTTGTTGCCGCTGCTGCCGCGGATCCGGATGTGGTGGCGCTGAAGATGACGGTTTATCGCGTGGGCGACGACACGCCGTTTGTGCGCAGCCTGATTCGCGCGGCCGAAACGGGCAAGCAGGTGGCGTGCGTGATTGAGCTGCATGCGCGCTTTGACGAAGAACGGAATCTGCATTGGGCGGCGCAGCTTGAGAAGGCGGGCGCGCATGTGAGCTATGGCGTGAAGGGGCTCAAAATTCACGGCAAGACGGCGCTGGCGGTGCGGAAAGAGGCGGGCGGATTGCGGGCTTATGCGCATATCGGCACTGGGAATTATCATGCGCGGACGTCGCGCTTGTATGCGGATTTTGGATTGTTCACGTGCAATCCGGCCATTACCGGCGATGTAGTGGCGCTGTTTCATCATTTGACGGGCTATTCGCATGCGCCGACGCCGAAGACGCTGCTGATTGCGCCGAACAGCATGCGCAGCCGGTTTCTGGAGTTGGTGCGGCGCGAGATTGAGAACAAGCACGCCGACAAGCCGGCGCGGATTATCGCGAAGATGAACCAACTGGAAGACCCGGAGATGATTCAGGCGCTGTGCGAGGCGTCGCGCGCGGGGGTTCCGGTGGACTTGATTATTCGCGGATTTTGCTGCCTGAAGCCGGGGGTGGCGGGCGAGACGGAGAATATCCGGGTGCGGTCGATCATCGGGCGATTTTTGGAGCATTCGCGGGTTTATTATTTTGCGAATGGGCGGGAGCATTTGGCGGAGGGGGATTTCTTTATCGGGTCGGCGGACTGGATGCACCGGAATTTATCGAAGCGGATTGAGATTGTGACGCCGGTTGCGGATGTGACGGCGCGGCAGCGGCTGGCGGAGTGTTTGGAGATTTTCTTGAAGGACACGCGGCAGGGGTGGGAGCTGAAGGCGGATGGGAGTTATGCGCGGATTGACGAGCATTCGGAGCAGTTGGGGACGCACCGGCAGTTGATGAGTTTGCAACTGGGGGTATAAGGGTAATCCTGATCACTTTTGTTGAGAGCACTTTGTCTGCGGCGCGACTACATCCGTGGAGGGACAGGCAAAGTGAAGGGAACCATCGTCAAATGTATGGAGGAGTTGGTGACGAAGAAATTCGGCGCTGACAAGTGGAAGGCATCGCTCCGGTGCGCGGGGTTACCCGACAACAAGGCGTTCATGACCACGGCGGACGTTCCGGACTCGGAAGTGCTGGCGATCATGAAGGGGATTGGCCAGGCTGCCTCGCTCAGTTCCGATCAAGTGATGGAAGCGTTCGGCGATTACTGGTCTACGGTTTATGCCCCGGACATCTACAAGGTTTACTTCGATAAGGCTAAGGGCGCAAAAGAATTGCTGCTGAATCTGGACCAGATTCATGTCACGATGACGAAGTCGATGAAAGGCGCTGCGCCGCCGCATTTCACGTATGAGTCGCCGGCACCGAATGTGCTGATTATGCACTACGAGTCACCTCGGGGGTTGGTGGCTCTGATGCCGGCGCTCATACGCGGAGTTGCGAAGTATTACAAAGAAAAGGTGACGGTCACGACGACTGGGAACAGCCTTCGGGCGCAATTTTCCTAGCGGCGGTGGGCCCAGTAGCCGGCGTAGTAGCGGCCGCCGTAGTAGCGCGGGGCTACCCAATAAGCGCCGACGAAGGGGGGACGGACGTAGTAGCCGGGGGTCCAGTAGTAGCCGGTGGGGCCGTAGGCGTAGTAGCCGTTGACGGCGACATAGCCGGGGCCGGGATAAGCGACCACAGGCGCGGCGTAGGTGTAGACGGGCGGCGGAGGCGGGGCGTAGTAGTAGCCTCCGTAAGCGGGGCCGAAGCCCACTCCGAAAAAGACTCTGGGGCCGGCGAAGAGGGTTCCGCCTGCCAGCAAGAGAAGAGCAAGGAATTTGGCTTTCATAACGCTGGCTATGGATGCAAGCGGCGTGCCATTGGCAAGTGATTGAAAATTATGGAGCGGGGCTGGCGGGGTGGTGGTTATGCACCACCAGCGGCGGCGCTTTCGAGCAGTTCCAGATCGTCCAGAAAGACGTAATAGGAAGCTGACCCGCATCTGACCTGAATTGTCTGGTCGTTAAAGCCCGGTCCGCCCAGTTCGATCTCGGCGCCTTGCGGGAGTTGGGTGATGAGCCCGAGGTGTTCCGAACCACAATCGTCTGAAGGGTGAATTTGAATCGCCGAGACGACTCGTGGCAAATAGTGAAGCATTGCCGTCTTACCTCTGCTTTCAGATATTAGACGGTTCGTACTTATTGCGCCAGTACCCTAAGGTGTATTTCTTAAAATTTCTTTACCTTGGATGATTCTTGTCTTGGCCGAAAATGCCTTGCCAGGAATCGTCGAGGGCGATCCAGTGTTCGGATTCTTCGGCCCAACTGGGCGCCAGGTGCGGGACGTGCAGCACGCCGTGGCCCTGGGCGCAGCACAGTTCAATGCCGGACCAATCGAGCAGCATGGTTCCCGGCGAGCCCATGCGGACGGGAAAGGCCAGCAATTGCAGGCATTCGCGGCAGCGCGCTTTTTGGTCGGCCACGGCCGCAAACAGGACGCCCATGCTACCCAGGATGTAGAGCCAGAGCAGAAAAGGGCCGGTGGCGGGGTCGAAATTGCCGAACAAAATGGCGGAACTGGACCGGCTCCATTCCAGGCAGGCGGTGAAGACGCAAAGCAGGCCGAGGGCAGTTTTGGCCAGGAAGAAACCGGTGCGGAGCAGAAAAGCCTTGGGCAGCGGGTGCAGCAAGCTGTTCCAGCGGACACGGAAGACCAGGAAAAGCATAAGAGCGGCGGCGAAGACAGCAAAACCGAAGGAGCGCGCCGGTGCCCAGACGGCTGACTGGGCGAAACCGAAACGAAGCTGGCCGTTTAGAAAATAGTAAGTGACGTTTTGGGCAATTTCCAGGAATTCTTTGTTGAGCGCGCGGGCGGAAACGCCGGGGTTGGCGCTGATGATGGCATAGGCGTCCTGTTCAGCGTAGCGCGGTTCCACCAGATAAATGGCGGGCTGGCGGGAGAGCGGTTGGAAAGAGGCGGGCAGAATTCCTAACACCGGATAAGTCTTATTGGCTATTTTCAGGGTGGCGCCTTGGATGCGCGGCGAGGCGTGCAATTGCTCCATCCAGGCGCTGTAGCTTAAGAGCGCGTAGGGGCCGGCGGTTATCTGGACGGGGCCGGTGAGGGGCTGGGTGGCGGTGACATCGAAGAAACTCGGTTCGGTGATGACGATTAAAGGCCGCCAGAGGGCGGGCGCATCGCCGATTTGAACGTCTTTATGGACTGCGCGGAAAGCGGCCGCGCTGGCGATGAGATGGCTATGGGTTTTCCAGGCCTGGACGACATCGGCGGGGATGGGGCGGTCACCGCCGCCGCGCAGGTTATGGGACCAGACGAAAACGCGGCGTTCGGGGCCGGAATCGATGCGCTTGAAGAAGAGGTCGCGGGTGGCGGGGAGGCCGCGGCTAGCGACAACGGTGAGGAGGAAGAGGGCGGCGAGGAGGGCGAGGCAGGTGACGGGGGATTGAACGACGCGGCTGACGCGGGCGCGGACTTTTTCCTGCGCGCCGAAGTGCTGGACGGCATTGGGCAGGGCGGGGAGAGCGCCGAGGAGGAGTTTGCCTTCTTCGGTGAGGTTCCAGAGGCCGGTTTGGCGGAGGAACTGCCAGCGGTGAAAGAGTTTTTGCTGCCAGTGGTACTCAAACTGGCCCTGAGCGGCGGCAGGCACAAGGGCGGTGGCTGCGCGAATCAGCGCGAAAGAGAGGGCAAGAGAAATCGGGCGATCGAGCGGAAGCCGCATGAACCACCTGCTTACCCTCACTATAGCGCCGGGCGAGGGAGGCGCCTGCTTTTATATGACGGTGAGCAAGGATAAGGCTCCGGTGTCGCCGGAAGCGGCGGCTTGCACCAACTGGGCCACAAGTCCCCTGGATTGCGACTGTTGCGACTGGGCGGACTGCCAGATCTGCTGGGTGGTGTCGCTTAATTGGACGGAGTCTTCTTTGGTTCCGGTTGGGCTGGCTCCCGATTGTCCGGTGGGCAAGCTGATCTGTGGTGAGATCTTTTGAGCCGATGTTGTCTGGCCGCTGCTGCTCGATACTGAAGCGCCTGTAGTGGCTTGGATCGCTGCTGTTTCTGATGTCATTTTGTTTTTCGATCCTCCTCAACTTGTTCATCGCACCCTAAGGGGCAAATTCTAGGAAAAGTTTCAGGCAGGGCTGTGGAAAACGAAAAAAAGGAGACGCGGTGGCGTTTGGGGGTAGTTGGGGGGTGCCACCGCGTCTTTCTCGCTAGTTGACAGGAAAGACGCGGGCGCTGGCTGAAAACGGTGCAGCGGCTCAATAAAGTTATGTAAAGAGGGGGGGCCTGTCTTGTTACACAACTTCACGATTGGGCCGCAACTTTACCAGCCGCAGCCCCGTCTGGTAGCTACTCGCTTTTTGGTTTGGTGAACTTTGCTTTCTTATCTGAGAATTCCAATTCTTTTCATTGGCATGCTGGCGGCGTGCATCTTGACGGCGGCCCAGCAGAAATCCGATTCGCAGAAGGATGCGGCGAAGGAATCGGAGGAGATCTACACGGTGGGCGGGGATGTGAAGCCGCCCAAGATTATTCATTATGTGGAACCGGCCCCGTCGGAACAGGAGACGTATGTGGAAGGGGTGGTGCGGATTGCGGCGGTGATCAATATGGACGGCACGCCGTCGGATTTGCATGTGGTGAAGGGGCTGAACGATTCCGAGGACAAGCTGGCGCTGGATGCGCTGCGGCAGTGGCGTTTTGCGCCGGGGACGAAGGGCGGGCATGCGGTGCGGGTGAAGATTAATGTGGAGATAAATTTTCATTTGCTGTAGGGGTGAGTGGGACACAATGGACGTGTGTTCACTCGCTTGGAAGCCGAGAATTATCGGTGCCTGAAAAAACTGGCTGTCGATCTGGGTCCGTATCAGATTCTGGTTGGCCCAAACGCCAGCGGGAAATCGACGTTTCTGGATGCGCTGAATTTCTTTTCGGATCTGATCACGATTGGGCCCAGATCCGCTGTCAATGAACGCAGTGAGAATTTCCACGACTTAGTCTGGGGGCGCGAGGGGTCTTCCTTCTCGCTGGCGATTGAAGCCCGGGTTCCGAGATGGCCCGGCACTCCGCTGGATACTATTCGGTATCAGGTGCTCATCCGTTTAGACGCCGAGAGCGATCTTGTCTCTCTGGAGGAAGAAGTCTTGACGCTTCGGAACTCCGAGGGCGCAAGCGTCACCGTGTTGGAACGCAACGAATATAAGGTTGATTACGCGTCGGAGGACGGCGGATTCAGCGCGAACTTTACGCTGGGGCCGTTGCAGTCTGGACTGGCGAATCTTCCGATGGATGAGACGAAGTTTCCAGCAACGGCCTGGTTCAAGAATAGGCTGCTTGAGGGAGTCCAGATGGTGGTGCTGGACAATCAATGGCTGCATGCCTCAAGCCCGCCCGGTGAGGGCAATGCGAAGCTATTTGACGGCCTTCAGTTGGCGCGCAGAATATATCGCCTGAGTTCATCTTCCCCCGCCGCCTTCGACGCGTGGATCAGGCATCTTCAGACGGCGCTGCCGGATATTGAAGCGATAAAAACTGTGTTCCGACCGGAAGATAAGAATCGGTATGTCATGGTTCGCTACAAGAATGGCATTGAAGTGCCGGCCTGGATGCTTTCCGACGGGACGCTGCGCCTGATGGCGCTGACGCTGATTGCGTACGGAGCACCCGACGACGGAGTGTATCTGATCGAAGAACCTGAGGTTGGTGTGCATCCTTCGGCGCTGGAAACCATTGTTCAGTCGTTGTCCTCGGTTTATGACGGGCAGGTCATCATCGCCACGCACTCCCCCTTGCTGGTCGGCATGTCGGAGCCGGAGAATTTGCTCTGTTTTTCGCAAACTGGCGACGGCACACGGGTCGTGAAAGGAAGCGAACACCCGCTGCTGCGGGAGTGGCAGTCTAAGATGCAGGTGAGTGATCTTTTTGCTTCTGGAGTGCTTGGCTGAGAGAAGAAAGAAAGCGGGATTTGATTGTCCTGACGGCGGATAAAGATGCCGAGTATGGCATCCGGAGTCTTCTTGAGAATCGCCGAAGCGCGCTATTGATTCGCGAGATTGACTTTCAGTGTGTGGTTCATCCCAGGCACGATGCCGGCGTACGGTTGCGCTGTGCTGAATTTCTCAGGGCGTTTCTTCGGACGCATAAGCGGACGCTGGTGATTTTTGACAAAGAAGGTTGTGGTGATGAGAGCCGATCAGCGGAGCAAATTGAGCGTTCAACAGAGGAACTTCTCAGCGCCAATGGCTGGGGCGACCGATGCGCGGCCATTGTGCTGGTGCCCGAACTGGAATCCTGGATATGGGACGGAGGCGTCAGTGCCCGCAAGGCGGCGGGTCTTGCCACAGCGCAGGAAGCGAAGTCTCTCTTGATGCAGGCCGGTTTCCTTGCGCCAGGCCAGATCAAGCCCGCCAGGCCCAAGGAGGCGTTCGAAGCTCTGCTGCGCGCGGCCAGGACCAAGCGTTCGGCATCGCTGTTCTCGGACATGGCAAGAGATGTGGACATGGCGAAATGCACCGATAGCGCGTTCCAGAAGTTTGCAAGAACTCTACAAACATGGTTTCCGAGAGAGTGATGGGCGGTTCTTTTAATATGCCAATGAACGAAACTGAGTACCCAGTGCGGCTTCGGAAATTGAGCCGCGCGGAAGGCGGCGGCTTTTGGGCGGAGTTTCCGGACCTTCCCGGCTGTATGGCTGACGGGGCGACGCCGGCGGAAGCGCTTGCGGAGTTGCAGGACGCGCTGAAGTCTTATCGGGCAAGCCTTCGCAAGCATGCAGACAAGAATCGCCGTTCAACGCTGATCCACGATTAGCAGCCAGCCCTTTCCTGGCTGCACCGGGATGGGCTGATTGGGAGAAAACGTTGCGGCGCTTTGGAAATTTTCGATGGGCTCGGCGCGGATGGTTGCCTTTGATGGATCGATGCCGAGGGTTTGCCAGTTGATTTCCAGTTTCACGTCGACCGGATCTTTGGCCCAGCTTGCGAGGGAGACGATGGCGTGGCGGTTGCCTTGATAGACGGTGGCGAGCACGTCGGCGTGGCCGGTTTTGACGGGGTTTGACGGAACCCACCAGCCGAGCATGCGCGTTTTTTCGATGCCCGCTGCATCCCAGAATTTCCAGAGCGGGCGCGGGTCGCCGGACCAGGGCAGGCGATTGGTCATGCCGAAGAGCATGCCGCGCCAGGGGTTGCCTTTGTCTTGCAGCATTTCGCCCATGAGTCCGAAGGGGATGCCGGAGATTTCGGTGAGCCAGTAATCGGGCGGCGAGTTGTAGTCGAAGTATTCGCCGAACCAGAGGCGGTCGATGTAGGGGAAATGCTCCAGGTAGAGGTTGGCGCTGCTGGCAAAGCCGTCGCGCGGGTTGAACTGGTTGGCGGAATGGAGATCAATCATGGCGCCTGGATGGCCGCGCAGCAGCACTTTGCGGACGCGCTTCATGGTGGTGCGGTCGAAGGCGACGTCGTCCAGATAGAGGCCGTCGATGCCGACGTTGTCGACGAGCCAGCGCAGGCCTTCGACATAGAAGTTGTGCCAGCGGGAGATGCCGGTGGTGATGAGGGCGGCGTCGCGCAGTTCGGGCACGTACCAGCCTTCGATGTAATCGCCGTTGAGATGCTCCTGAAGCCAAGAGGGGCCACCGCCGGGGCCGCGCGCGATGACTTCATCGCCCAGGCTGAGCAGCGGGACGATTTCGGGCGCGTGGTCGGTGAGTTCGCGCACGGTGTAATAGATTTTCACTTTCATGCCGCGGGCGTGCGCCTGGTCGATGTAGGCTTTCATTTCGGCGGGACGCAGGAACGGGTAGTTGATGTAGGGGTTGATTTCGGTGGCGTGGTGGACGTTGATGGTGTTTGCGCCGGTGGCGGCAATTTCATCCAGCGGCTTAAAGGCGTGATAGTAGCGCGTTTTCCATTGGGCGGCGGGGTCGATGGTGTGGAAAGGGGTCAGCAGCAGGCGCAGGTCGTAATGGACGGTTTCGCCGGGTTTGAAGGTGCGCGGACCGCTGAAGCATTGAATTCGATACTGATTGTCGCGGCGCAGGAAGCGGCAGCCGCCTTTGCCATCGTTAGCCCAGGAGACGGGCATGATGAGAGGTTTCGATTGATAGAAGTTGGTGTTGAGCGGGCGCGAGTAATGATCGTCATGCAGGCTGAACTGCAGGCCGGCGTTGACATCGCCGAGCCAGGCGCTGTCCTGGTTGCGCTTGACGTCCCATTTCCAGTCGAATGCGGCGGGCGCTGGGCCGCCCTTGAGGCCGAGGCCCATGGCGTAGCGGGCGACATCGGGGCGCAGCGGAATTTCGAGGATCACGTCTGAAACGGTGGTGGACTCGTGCGCGGAGAGGGCGATGGAGTATTCCATGTCGCCGTCGAATTCGAGGCTGGCTTGCATAGTGCTGTCGATGGGTCCGGCGTGGCTGTGGGCGGACCAGGCGGCGATGCCTTCGGCTTGCTTGGTGAAGTGAAGGCTGCTGGCAGTCCAAGGCGTCGCGTGGCCGGCGGGGTCTTGGATGACAAGCGAAATGGGAGCGGCGAGAAGTTCGCGCGGGGTTTTCGACAGGTGCGTCATTTCGATGTCGAAATAGCTGCGGATGGAGGCGGGGAAGCCTTGCGGGCCGAGTGTTACCTGGCGCCCCAGGATGCCGAGCGTGTGGCCTTGCACGCTGACCGGCGTGTAGGGCGCGACAATGCCGTCGTCAACGGCGAGTGTGGAATCGAGCCAGCGCAGGCGCGAGAGGCGGGCGGGATCATCGTCACCGGAATTTCGCAGGACTTCGTTATTGAGGGCGAGGTGGAACGGAATGGGCGTGGGTGGTTCGCCATCGGCGGTGATGGTGAGAGTGGTGGCTATGTCATGCGAAGCTTCGACGCCGCACCAGAGCGGCTGGATGTCGCCTTTTTCGACGTTGACGATGCGCGTGAAGGGATGGCTTTGCCAATCGATTCCGCCTTGGTTGAAACAGCGGAAACCCGGCGCGGCGAAGCTGACGCGGACGTTGGATAAGCGCGCGCGGGCAGCCCAAACTCCCAGCTGGAACGCGTAGAACTCGCCTTTGGCGGCACTGGCGTGGAAGGGCTGAGCGGGTCCGCGCTGGGCCCAAGATTGCGGCAGATCGTGCGCCATGCGAATGGGGAGGGAGCGGTCTTCGGGGAAGACGAAATAATGCGCTTGCGGATGGGCGGCGAGCAGTGCTTCGGTTTCCTGGCGGGTGGCGATGATCTCCGTGGGCAGGAATTTGTTGAAGGCATCGATGGATTCGATGGAGACGAATTCGGCTGCGGGCAGTTCGGCGGGTTTCAGGCGCGCCAGCCATTCGGCGCTGGCTTGGCTGTGCGGTTCCGGATAGGTGACTTGGGGATAGTTGGCGCGTCCGCCCATGACGTAGGGCAGATAGTAGACGTAATAAGTGCCGGGTCCGCTGGCGGGCTGGAATGCGATGTCGCCCAATTCACGGTTGATTTCGAGCGGGGCGACGTTGGGGATTTCGCGGCCGGTTTGGGCGTCGACGACGATGAGGGTTTTTTTCTCAGGCTGGGTGTCGCGGCGACGCCAGGGAATGTGGGCGCGCACGGCATTGGCGGTTGTGGTGACGCGCAGGACGGCGCGGTGGTTGCCCAGGCGGCCCTGATCCCATTGCGTTTGCGAGAAGCAGACGGCGGTGAGAGCGAACAATAGGGCGGCGCGATTTAGGATCACTTGCGTATGGTAGCGGAAGCTTCTGGCGGTGAGTGCCGTGCTGGAAAAAGTGCGTAATCTGTTCGGGTAATGGTAAAGTCCACACCGAAATTTTGACTGAAGACTATTCAGTTGTTTTGCTTTTATACTCGTTTCGGCCTACGCAGGCCTCCATTTGCTTTCTATGAGGAGTAGATCTTTCATGTCAAAGATTGCACACGTTTGCAACCTAGTTTTCATATTTGTGGCAGTCCTATGCGGATGCTGCGCGCTGTGGGCGCAGTCGGACGTGGGGACCATCACCGGATACATTAAAGACCCCACCGGCGCGGTTGTGCCCGGCGCCAAGGTGGTCATTAAAAACGAGGCCACTGGCGAAGCGCACACAGTCACCACCGACCAGCAAGGCCGTTACACAGTGCCCAGCATTTTGCCGGGCAACTATACGCTGACGGCGACTGCCCCGGGCTTTAAGCAGTTTGTCAGCAGACAGAACAAGCTGGAAGCGAATTCCACCATTCAACTCGACGGCAACTTGGCCATCGGTGAGGCGACGGAAACAGTAGAGGTGTCGGCCACGGCCGAGAGGCTGCAGACGGAATCGGGCGCTGTGCAGTCGGAAGTGAGCGGGCAGCAGATTCAGGATCAGGAATTAAACGGCAGAAGTCCCATTTACACGGCGCAGTTTTTGCCGGGGGTGCGCAGCGGCAGCACGCTGGGCGATTTTAACGGCGTTGGGCTGAGCGGCAATCCGTACAACATCAACGGGACGCGGTCGCAAGACACGATGGTGACGGTGGATGGCGCGCCAGCCATGCGCACGCGCGCCAACGGGGCAGTGATTGGCGTCGGCGATGTGGACGCGACGCAGGAGATCCAGGTGCTGACCGCCGATTATCAGGCTGAATATGGGCAGGCGGCGGGCGGCCAGATTCGCATGGTGACCAAGAGCGGCACCACCGATTTTCATGGCAGCGCGTATGAGTACTTTCGCAATTCTGATTTGAACGCCAACACATGGTCGCGCAATTTAAGCAAGACCACCGACTTCGCTTCGCCGTTCCGCTATAACAATTTTGGCTATGCCATTGGCGGCCCGGTGGCGATTCCGGGCAAATGGGACGCGCTGCGCCAGAAGGTGTTTTTCTTTGTCGCGCAGGACTGGATTCGCGAGCGCAACACGCAGACACAGGAAGAAGCGGTGCCGACCACGCTGATGCGTGAGGGGAATTTCAGTGAACTTCTTTCCTCCAACCCCTGGTATAGCGGTTCGCACCAGATTTATTATCCGAACACCTGTCCCAAGGTGGGCGCATCCACTTGCCAGCCCATCCCCGGCAACATCATCCCGGCCAGCAAGCTGAGCCCGAATGGCCTTGCCATTCTGAACGCGTATCCGACGCCCACTTCCGGCTTCCTGTCGGGAACGGACAACTGGATTGCGCAAGCGGCGCAGCCGATTAACCAGCGGAAAGATATCTGGAACCTGGATATTGTTCCCAACAACAGCAACCACATTGAGATTCGAAGATCTGGCCTGGCTTACAACGAGTTCGACCCGTTTGACCAAGGCTCGGGCGAAACCGCGAAGTATTTCAACCGCCCCAACCAGACCAACACGGTTGCCTGGACGTGGACCGTGAATCCGACGACGGTGAACGAGCTGCGCGCCACTTACAGCCTGGACGACGTGTATATTCCGGTGGACACTTCCGAGATTGGGTTCAACCGGCAGAACCTGGCCGACCCCATCACCTATCCGTATCTGTTCTCCGGCAAAGACGAGCCGAACAAGATACCGACCATCAACCTGAACGACAATTTCTACAGCCTGGCGGGCGGGCCTTATCCTTCGCATTCGTCGGGTCCCATTTTCACCACTTCCGACAGCTTGACGAAGGTGATTGGCAACCACACGCTGAAGTTCGGCATGTTCTTTGAATACGCGGGCGAAAATGACGGCGACCAGATCAACGTGGACACGGTGCCGGGCGGCGCCAATAACCAGAACGGGAACTTCACTTTTTCCGACGCGGGCACGGGCGCAACGTCGGGCGTGAGCATCGCCAACCTGGCGCTGGGCTATGCAGACAGCTACACCGAAATTGGCCCGCGCGCGTTTACTATCTGGCGCAGGCCGATGTATGAAGAGTTCGCCCAGGATTCCTGGAAAGTGACTCCGAAACTGCACATTGATTATGGCTTCCGCATGACCACCGTGTTCGGTTTTGCTCCGCAGTGGGGCAATGCCGATTACTTTGACGGCGCGCTGTACAACGCGGCGGATGCGGTTTCCCTGAATGCTTCGGGCAACGTGATTCTGGGCACCGGCAATCCGTACAACGGCATTGTGATTCCCGGTTACAGCAGCTTTCCGAGTTCGGCTGCCGGGCGCGTGCTGGCGGACGGCAATCCGGTTTGCGATGGCGCTTCGTGCAACAGCTTGTTTGATCCCAGCTTGGGCAAATCCTACATTCATACTGACAACATTCCGCAGCCGCGCCTTGGCATCGCTTACCAAATTGACGACAAGACGGTGATACGCGCGGGCGCGGGCGAGTTCTCCACGGCCATGCCGCTGGTGGACAATATTTTTCCGGGCGGCAACTCTCCGTTCCAGCCGTTTGTGACGGTGAATAACGTGAGCGTGGATAACCCGGGCGCGTCGGTTGTCAGCGGCACGGCGGCGGCCATTACCGTGACCACGCTGAACCCGAACCTGAAACAGCCGATTGCCTGGAACTGGAACGTCACGTTCCAGCGCGAACTGCCGCTGAATTCCACGCTTTCCGTCGCTTACGTGGCGCATCGCGGCTATCACGGCTGGGATGTTTATGACATCAACCAGGCGCAGGCTGGATCCACGCAGGCGAATCCGGGCACCAACATCAATTTGCTGCGGCCGTATGCCGGCTACGCGGCGATTCAGGAAGAAGAAAGCGTTGTCAATTCCATGTACAACGGGCTTCAGGTTTCCTGGAACCGGCGCTTTTCGCACGGCTACATGTTTGGGGTTTCGTATACGCTGTCGAAGAGCATGGACAACAGCTCCAACTATCGCGACATTGTTCCGGACACCTACGACACGGCGAACCTGTGGGGGCCGTCTGAATACGACAGCCGCAACGTGGTGATGATCAATTACCTTTATGATCTGCCGTTTTTCAAGGACAACAGCCATCTGACGGGCAAACTGCTGGGCGGCTGGGAGCTGGCCGGGGCCACGCAGTTCCAGACCGGCACGCCGTGCGGCGTGGGCGCCAATGTCGACTATGCGGGCGTGAGTTCGACTGACTTGGGCAGCTTTGGCTGCGGCAGCGAGGGACAGTTCTGGGTGGTGAATGGGACGCCTTCGATCACGGGCGGTTTTGCCGGACCGGTGACGAATTCGAGTTCGCCCACTTACTTTTCGACGGTGACGAGCAGCGGATCGCCGCTGTTCACGGCTCCGGCGGCGGGCACGTTTAACTTGCAGAATGGGGTTCGGGACCTGATTTATGGGCCGGGATTCCAGGACTGGAATTTGTCGCTTTACAAGAAGTTTGCTTTGCGAGCGGAAGGAAAAGAGAATATTGAATTCCGCTGCGAGGCTTACGACTTTATCAATCATCCGAACTGGAGCGCGCCGAATTACAATCCGACGTCTTCGCAGTTCGGCATGGTGACGAGCAAGACGAGTCTGGCTCGGAACTTGCAGTTGTCGCTGCGGTTTAGCTTTTGAGGACACGCGCAAGACGGTCGCGGTGTCAAGCGCTCCGCCGCAAGGGCTAGGGAGTCCCTCTCTCAATTGGCGGAGCGCAGCCGCGCCCTTTGCGCTTCTAGGCTGTCTCGGAATGCGGGCCGGTTAATCGGCCCGCAATGCCTGATCCAGATCCCAGATCAAATCTTCCACGTCTTCGAGGCCGATGGAGAGGCGCACCAGTTCCGGCGTCACTCCAGCGGCTTCTTGTTCGTCTGGGCCGAGCTGCTGGTGGGTTGTCGAAGCGGGATGAATGACCAGGCTGCGCGCGTCGCCCACGTTGGCCAGATGCGAAAAGATTTTGAGCTTGTTGATAAAGGCTTTGCCTGCTTCATAGCCGCCCTTGATGCCGAAGGAGAAGACCGCTCCCGCGCCTTTGGGTGTGTATTTCTGCGCTTGCTGGAAGTAAGGGCTGGAGGGCAGCGAGGCGTATTTCACCCAGCTTACGCTGGCGTGGCTTTCCAGGTATTGCGCCACTTTTAGCGCGTTGCTTAAGTGGCGGTCCATGCGCATGCCCAGCGTTTCAATGCCCTGCAAAAACAAGAAGGCGTTGAAGGGGCTGACGCACGGGCCGATGTCGCGCAGGCCTTCCACGCGCGCCTTGATGATGAAACTGATGGCGCCGAACGTGTCCCAGAATTTCATGCCGTGATAGGCGCGCGAGGGTTCGGTGAAATCAGGAAATTTGCCATTGTTCCAGGGGAACTTGCCGCTGTCGACAATGATGCCGCCAATGGAAGTGCCATGGCCGCCCATGAATTTGGTGAGGGAGTGGAGCACGACATCGGCGCCGTAATCGATGGGCCGGACCACGTAGGGAGTGCCGAAGGTGTTGTCGATGACCAGCGGCACGCCGTTTTCATGCGCGATGTTGGCGACGGCTTCGATGTCAAGGACGTTGCTGCGCGGATTGCTGATGGTCTCGCCATACAGGAGGCGGGTTTTCGGGGTGATGGCTTTGCGGAAGTTTTCGGGATTGTCGGGCTCGACGAAGACGAAGTCATAGCCGAGGCGGCGCATAGTGACATCGAACTGGGTGAAGGTGCCGCCGTAGAGCGTGCTGGAGGCGACGATTTGGTCTCCGGGCGCGGCGATGGTGGAGACGGCCAGGAATTGCGCGGCCTGGCCGCTGGAAAGCGCGAGAGCGGCGACGCCGTTTTCAAGCGAGGCCACGCGCTCTTCCAGAACGCCGGTGGTGGGGTTCATGATGCGCGTATAGATGTTGCCGAATTGCTTCAGCGCGAAGAGGTCGGCGGCGTGTTCGGTGTTGTCGAAGGTGAAGGAAGTGGTTTGGTAAATGGGGACGGCGCGGGCGTGAGTGGCGGGGTCGGGATCATAGCCGGCGTGGAGGGCTCGGGTGTTGAAGCCTAGGGGGCGTTGGAGGTCTTTCATGGGCATCGAAAACAGTATATATGTGTATGTCGATGGGGAATGAAAGCGCACGGCTGAAGGGCGCTTAGTTGCTGAGGTTTTTCCACTCTACTCCCGGCATAATGCGTTTCATGAACTCGTTAAACAAGGGCACGGTGAAGGCTGTGTCCCCATGGGTTGGACTCCAAATCATTCCTTTGGCTATGAGGGTGGCGCGGGTGGGCCCGAGCGAACTGACAGCGCGTCCCAATTGATCAGCAATGTCTCCGGAACGATGCGGTCCCGGTCCAAGCTCGGCCATGGCACGCAAATACTTCTTCTCCGCTGGTGTGAGCCGATCAAAGCGCACCCGGAAAAAACTTTCATCCAGCGCCGCGATGGCCTCGTCTGATGCCGCGAGGACGTCTTCGCGGCTGATGGGGCTTATAGGCGCGATATCCCAAGTGTGCTTGCCCCATTCTTGAAGAAAGTACGGATAGCCTTGTGTCTTGTCCACGATCAGGTCCACAGCGCCCCTGTCGATTAACGCACCTTCGTGTTCTATTGGCCGCTCGATTGCTGCTCTGGCATCGGCGGGGTTCAATGCGCCGATTTCAGGAAAGTCGAAGAGGCGCTCGGCATACGATTTCGCTTCGCCCATGCGCCCGCGCAGTTGGGGGAGACCCGCGCCGACAATCGTAATTGGCAGCTGTTCCTGAGAGCAGCGGTGAATAGCTGAAATCAGGGCTGCCATCTGTGGTTCCTCCACGTACTGCAGTTCGTCGATGAACAGCACTACCGCCGTGCCTGCCGCCTTAGCAGCGAAGCCGACCTGCTGCAGGAGAGCGCCCAAATCGCCCTCCAGGTCGCCATTGTCGGCGAGACCCGGTTCCGGCTCGTAGTCCAGGCCAACTTCTATGTCGTTGAAAGTCACCTTCAGCTTGCCCGCGAAACCCGCGAGCGCTTTAAGGCCCCGGATAGCAAACTCTTTTGCGGTCTCCTTTTTGCTCAAGTGCAAAAGGGCTAAGCGAACAGGGGGCGCGAGCAGCGCTGGAAGAGACCGCCCCTCAGGGGCTTCTACTCGGACGGTTTGGATGCCAGTGCTCTCCGCGTCGCGGCGCATTCGATCGAGAAGGACCGTCTTGCCCACACCGCGCAACCCTACCAGCATCATGCTTTTAGCCGGGCGACCGAGCCGAAGCCGCTGGAGCCGTATTGCAATGTCTCGGCGCAGAGCGCTGCGGCCAGCTAGCTCCGGAGGAGGGCTGCCAGCCCCCGGTGCATATGGGTTGCGAACGGGGTCCATGTACAGAGTTTAGCTTAATTATGGGCTTTCAATAATTTTAATAATATTTGTATAAGCAGCGCGTGGTGATCTTATGCCACTACCGAGACCTGCTTTACGGGTTCGGAGAATTCGGCGGGGCGGGCTGGGGCTTGGCGGCGGGCGCGGGTTTTTTGCGGACCAGTTCCATGTATTCGCGGACGTATTCCTGGTCTTCGACGGGCACTTCGTCGCGGTTAATTTCGCCGCCCAGGTCGGCGTGCTGGCCTTGGGCGTGGGTGTAATCGGTCTGGAGGCGCTGTTTGCCTGATGGCACCACCTGCATGTCGCCGGTGAGCGTGGCGGAGCGCTTGCCGATGATTTCCGCCAGTTTGCCCATGGCTTTGGCTTGTTCGGCTTCGCGCAATTGCTTGTCACCATCGGAATGGCCGACCCCGGATTGCGCGTCGGAACCCTTCTTATCCGACGGCGCGGCTGAATCTTTGCCTTGCGCGGCTTGGGCTTTGGCTGCGCCCTGCTGCGATTGCTCACCGGAACTTTGCTCCTGCGCCGACTGATCTTTGCCGGAATCTTTCTGGCCGTCGGAGCTTTGGTCCTTGTTGCCGGCCTGGTCGGAACTTTTCTGCCCTTCGTTGCTCTTTTGCGCGTTGTTGTTGTCGGACTTCTGCGGGTTGTTGCCGGTGGGCTTGATCTTGGCCATGACGCTGGAGAGCGCGTCGCGCATGCGGTCCAGCATGCTGCTGGATTTTTGCGGGCCGGTGGATTCGGGCTGCTTGTCGCCTTGCTGCTGATCGCCCTTCTGCTCCTGTGCATCGGAGGGCGGGCTGCTGCCGTTGGGCTTGCCGTCGCCTTTGCCACCCTCGCGCTTTTCGTCGCTGCTGGTTTTACCCTCGGCGTTTTTGGCCTGCTGCTGATCCTGGCTGGCGGCGGGATCGCCCTTCTGATTGGCATCGCCGCCTTTGGCTTGATCGGGATTGGGCTGCTTGGCTTGTTGTTCGGCCTTGGGAGACTGCGGCGCCCGCGTGGCGTCTTTATCCTGCGCTCCGGGAGGCAGAGTTTTGTCCAGACGGGCGTTGGCGTCGTCGCCTTTTTCATCTGGAGTTGCGCCGGGGTGCGCGATGTTTTCAAAGACTTGCGTCACGGCCAGCGGCAGGAAAGTGTGTTGCAGGCTGAGGTCATGCGTGACGAAATAGCGCGCGCAGAAAAGGACAAAGGCGGTGACGAACAGCGCGGCGGTGATGACCCAGGCGCGGCGGCGCTGGAAGGGGAAGGCTTGCGCGGGGTCGGCGGTTTCGGCCAGTTGCTCGGCGTGATGCAAGAGGTGGGCGGCGGCTGGATTATCGATGGCGGTTTGGGTGTGCAGAAACCAGGCAGTGGAGAGGGAATCGTGCAGCGCCAGGCGGCTGTCCATCATCTGCGCGACTTGATAAGAATCAGACAAGCGGCGACGCACTTCATAGGCGGTGAGGCCGATGCCGATGGCGGCCAGCAGCAGCAGCCATTGCCAGGCGAGAATTTGCGTGCCGAGCAGGATGAGGAGGGTGAAGCCGGCGAAGACGATGGAGAGCGCGAGCGCGGCGTGGTCAAAGATGAGCACGATGAGCCTGCGCCGCCAGCCGCGCTTCACTACGTCCTGGACGCGGCTGAGGGGCGGGGCGGATTGGAAGGTTGTGCTCACTTAGTCCTTATTATGAATGGCGGCGGATTGGTGGTGTTTATAGAGTTTAACCCTGGCAGGGTTGAAGTCTTGGCGCAATAGCTTGTCCATGGCGGACAAGGCGAGCGCATGATGCACAGGCGAAGGCTGCGCAGCCCGCAGCAGAATGTTGCTGTCAGCCAGAACAGGAGAGGGCATTTAGTTGGCGGCCGTGGCCGCCGTAAATGGATTCGCGATCCATGTCTTCGTCAGCCAGTACGACGGTGCTTCCGGCATGGTTTTTTGTCCACGCCTGAAGATTCTGGCGGCTCTGTTCGCCGGAAAGCTCATGCGCCGGCCCGGAAAAATCAGCCGATTCAGGAATCGCCGTACTTGGTGTCATCCCGGTCAAGCTTGGCTTTCAGCGGCGCCAGGCCGCGCAGAGCGAGAAGATTCAAAGCCATCACCATGAGGGCGATGGCCCAGTGGTTCGTAGCAACGGCCGCGCCAATGGCACCGGCGCACCAGACGCTGGCGGCGGTGGCGGTGCCGTGCGTCGTGATGCCTTCTTTCACAATCGCGCCGCCGCCGACAAAGCCGATGCCGGTGATTAGGCCTTGCAGCGCCTGCGGGCTGAACGACACCAGGAGATAAGCGCAACTGGCGGTGCCGACGATGGGGAAGGCGCGGATGCCGATGTTATGGCCCTCCTGCTCGCGGTTCCAGCCGATGACGGCGGTCAGCAGAAAGGCGACGGCCAGGTGCAGAAATTCGGAGCCCGCCTGCTGCCAGTCAGCCGGTTCCATGGGCCTTGTCCGTTACCATAAAAATGTCCTCCCATAAACATGCTGCGCTTTGAAACTGCCGGAGAATCGCACGGCGAATGCCTTGTGGCCACTCTGACCGGCCTTCCCGCTGGAATTCCGATCTCCGTAGAATATCTTGACCGCCAGTTGTGGCGCAGGCAGCAGGGCTTTGGCCGCGGCGGGCGCATGAAGATTGAAACGGATAAGGTGCATATTGTTTCGGGCGTGCGGCATTCGCAAACCATAGGTTCGCCCATTGCGATTCTGCTGGAAAACAAAGACTGGAAGAACTGGACGGGCATTTTGCCGGTGGAAGCGAAAGACGCCGACCCTGGGAAAGACAAGCCGCTGACGCGGCCGCGCCCGGGGCATGCGGATCTGGCTGGGGCGATTAAATATAATTTTCCGGAGGCGCGCTATATCCTGGAACGCGCCAGCGCGCGCGAAACCACGGCGCGCGTGGCAGTCGGCGCCATTGCCAAGAGTTTCCTGCAGGAATTCGGCATTTCGGTTTTGAGCCATGTGGTGGGCGTGGGGCCGGTGAAGCTGGAGCGGCTGGCGGAGTGGGACGAAATTGTTGCCCTTTCCGAACGCGATGAAGTTTTGCTGGGCTGCGTGGACGCGGAGACTGAAACGCGCATGAAAGAAGTGGTGGACCATGCGTACCGCACCGGCGACACGGTGGGCGGCGTGTTTGAAGTGGTGGCGCATGGCTTGCCCACCGGGCTTGGTTCGCACATTACCTGGGACACGCGGCTGGACGGGCGATTGGCGCAGGCGATTGTTTCCATTCAGGCGGTGAAGGGCGTGGAGATCGGGTTTGCCGAAGAGGGCGCGTCGTCGTATGGATCGGCCGTGCAAGACACGATTCATTTTTCAAAAGAAGGGCAAGAGTTTTTTCGCGGGTCGAACCGGGCCGGTGGCTTGGAAGGCGGCATCACCAATGGCGAAGATCTGCGGGTGCGCGGGCTGCTGAAGCCGATTTCCACGCTGCGTCGGCCTCTGGAATCTGTCGATTTGACGACGAAAGAACCCGCGCTGGCGGCGTATGAACGCAGCGATGTGGCAGTGATTCCGGCCGCCGGCGTGATTGGCGAAGCGATGGTGGCGCTGGTGTTGGCGGGCGCATTCCTGGAAAAATTCGGCGGCGATTCGCTTGGCGAGACCAAACGGAATTACGATAGTTATCTGGCGCAAATCAAGAAGTTTTAGGCGGAAATGGTTCGAAAAATAGTGAAGTATGGAGAGGCGGTTCTGGAAAAGCCGGCACAGGCGGTGACTGACTTTGGATCGCCTCAATTGAAACAACTGGTGGCCGATATGTTTGAAACAATGTATGCGGCCAAGGGGGTTGGCCTGGCCGCGCCGCAGGTGGGCGTCAGCCAGCGCGTGACGGTCATCGACACCAGCGTGGGCGAGGATGAAACGCAAAAGCTGGTGATTATCAATCCGGAGATCAGCTTCCAGGAAGGCACGCAGACCGGCGAAGAGGGCTGCCTGAGCATTCCCGGTTTTCGCGAGCCGGTGACGCGCTCAAACAAGGTGATTGTGAAAGCGCACAACGAGAAGGGCGAGCCGATTGAGATTGCGGGCGAAGAGCTGCTGGCGCGCGCGCTGGAGCATGAGATTGACCATTTGAACGGCATTCTGTTTATCGCGCATTTGAGCGCGCTGAAGCGCGACATGATTCGGCGCAAGATTAAGAAGCTGCAAAAAGCCGGCGAGTGGGATTAGGTGCGCGCGGTTTTCCTGGGCACGCCTGAGTTTGCGGTTCCTTCGCTGAAGGCGCTGGCGGCGAAGCATGAAATTGTTGCCGTGTTCACGCAGCCGGACCGGCCGAAAGGGCGCGGCAATCAGTTGGCGGAATCGCCCGTGAAAGCGGCCGCGCGCGAGCTGGGCCTTGCGGTGCATCAGCCGGAACGTGTGCGGCGGCCGGAGAGTTTTGAACTGCTGAAAACGCTCGGGGCCGAGATCATGATTGTCGTGGGATACGGGCAGATTATTCCGCAGGCGATTATCGATTTGCCGAAGCATGGGATTTTGAATGTGCATGCCTCGCTGCTGCCGAAGTATCGCGGCGCTGCGCCTATTCAATGGGCCATTGCGAAAGGCGAGACGGAGACCGGCGTCACCATTATGCAGATTGACGCGGGGCTGGACACAGGCGACATGCTGCGCAAGGCATCGCTGGCGATTGGGCCGGATGAGACTGCGCCGGAATTGAGCGCGCGGCTGGCGCCGCTGGGCGCGGAATTGCTGCTGGAAACAATCGGCGGCGGTGCGGTTCGCGAAAAGCAGAACGATGCGGAAGCAACGCTCGCGCCCATTCTGAAAAAGGAAGACGCGCTGATTGACTGGCAGCGGTGTGCGGCTGAAATTTATAACCGGTTTCGCGGGTTTAATCCGTGGCCCGGCGCTTACACCGCATTTCGCGGCCAGCCGCTTTTAATCAGCGCGATGAAGCCTGCTGGCGAAGCGGATCTAGCGCCGGGCCGGTGCGCGGTTCAGAATAAAAAGTGGATTGTGGGCTGCGGCGCGCAGACGGCGCTGGAACTAAAAGAAGTGCAACTGGCGGGCAAGAAACGCATGAGCGGCGAGGCGTTTCTGAATGGGTATAAACTCGCGGCGGAAGAAATGCTTGGAGCAACAATTTGAAAATTCCCCTTGGCTTTCGGTTTGCCTCCGCCTATGCGGGCATTCGAAAAATAGAAAAGGATGATGTGGCGCTGATTGTGCCGGATCAGCCGGCAAATGCGGCGGCGGTGTTCACCACCAACATGGTGCAGGCCGCGCCGGTGCGGCTGGCGCGCCAGAATTTGAAGACGTCCAAAGGGCAGGTGGGCGCGGTGCTGATCAACGCGGGCAACGCCAACTGCGCCACACGCACTGGCGATAAAGTGGCGGAAACGTCATGCCGCGCGGTTGCCAAGGCGCTAAAGCTTAGCGCGCCACTGGTGTTTCCCGCTTCCACCGGCGTGATTGGCGTGGAACTGAAGCCGGCGCTGCTGACGAAAGCCGTGCCGAAGCTGGTTGAGGAATTGTCGCCGGAAAAATTTGAAGCGGTGGCGTCCGCCATTTTGACCACGGACACGCGCATGAAGACGGCATCGGAAGAAGTGCAGTTCAACGACGGGCCCGTGCGCATTGCCGGCATGACCAAAGGCTCTGGCATGATTCATCCGAATATGGCCACCACGCTGGCTTTTGTGATGACGGATGCGGTGGTGACTCCCAAAACTCTGCGCGAGATTTTGAAAACGGGAACGGAGCGTTCCTTCAATTCGCTGACTGTGGATGGCGATATGTCGACCAATGACACGCTGCTGCTGATGGCTAGCGGCGCTTCGCAGGTGAAGCCGCTGGCGAAGGAGAAGGAGGTGCTGGGCGAAGTCATCACGTGGGTGCTGGAAAGCCTGGCCGAGCAAATTGCGGCCGATGGCGAGGGCGCGCGCAAGCTGGTTGTGGTGCGCGCGGTGGGTTTCAAAACTAGTGAAGACGCGCGCCGCATTGCGCGGGCCATTGCCAATTCGCCGCTGGTGAAGACCGCCATCGCCGGGAACGATCCGAATTGGGGGCGCATTTTGACGGCTGCGGGCTATGCCGGCGTCCCGTTTGATCCGTCCGATATTGACGTCGAATTGCAAAAGGTCATGGTTTGCACGTCGGGGCTGGCGGCTGAGTATGACGAGCCGGAGTTGAAGAAGAAGCTGGATGAGAGTGAAGTGCGCATCCGCGTCATCAACAAAAAAAACGGCAAGGGCGAAGCACGCTTCTTTACTTGCGATTTGACGGAAGGCTACATTCGAATCAATGGCAGTTACCGGACGTAGAGTTTTTCTTCTGGCCGCCATCGCGTGTGCCGCGCTGCGAGCAGACGATTCGGGCGATGTGCATCAGGTGATTGGCGACGTTGCGAAGGCCATTTCGGCCGGCGAAGTGTCGCAGGCCATGTCGGGCTTCAGCAAAAAATGCGCGGACTACGGCAAGCTGAGCGATGACTTCGATGGGCTGACCGGGGCGTATTTCGTGGAGAATACGCTGGACTTTGCCGATGAAGAGGTTTCGGCGACGGAAGCAAGAGTATCGCTGCACTGGGGTCTGGCGCTGACCACGAAGCAGAGCGGCTTCACCAAGAACCGTTCCGGCGACTTGACCGTGAAGCTGGTGCGGGAAGGGAAGCATTGGCGCATTGTGGAATTGTCGCCAGTTGCTTTTTTTGACCCGTCCGCTCAATAACGAAAAGCTCCCCAGAATTTCTCTATTTGTACTAAATGGTGATTTTAGTTAAACTACAGTTGCACTAAATTGCACATTTAGTGATATATTCGAATCAGCATGCATATTTCGGCTCAGGAGCTTGGGGTCGTTCTCAGCCAGTTCAACCCCTGGTGGCACGGCCAATCCGTTGTGGATCTCCCTCCCTGGCGGCGCGCTGCCTGGCGTGAACTCCAACGCTGGGTGATGAAACCGCCAGCGCCCAGGGCGATCCTGCTCTCCGGCGCGCGGCAGATTGGGAAGACCACGCTGCTGCTGCAGGAGGTCAACGATCTGCTTTCAAAAGGCACGCCGGCATCGAATATTCTGTATGCGACCTTCGACCATCCGCTGCTGAAGCTGGCCGGGATCGATGCGGTGCTGGAAGCCTGGCGCCAGCGCGAACCCAAGGCAAGAGGCCCGGAGTATCTGTTTCTGGATGAAGCGCAATTCATCCGCGATTGGGGCACGTGGATCAAGCATCAAGTGGACTTCTACCGCCAGCGGCGCATCATCTTCACTGGATCCGCCATGCCGCTGCTGGAGGCGGAACAGGAATCAGGCGTGGGCCGCTGGCATGCCATCCGGCTCACCACTTTGTCCTTCTACGAATATCTGCAAATCAAAAAATTGCAGTTGCCGGAACTTCCGGCCATGGGCAATCTGATGGAACTGTTCAAACAGACGCCGCGCAGCCTTCTGCGCATTCAGGAACTGGCCAAGCCCTATGTCGGCCACTTCCACGAATACCTGGTGCGCGGGGGCTTTCCGCAAACCGCGCAAGTGGAGAGCATCACCGAAGCCCAGCGGCTGCTGCGCGAAGACATCATCGACAAGGTGCTGAAGCGCGACATGACGGCACTGTTTGGCGTGCGCCGGATTCTGGATCTGGAGCAGACGTTTTTGTATCTGTGCATGCACGACGGCGGCCTTCTGGACATGCCTGAACTTTGCAGCAATCTGGAGGTGAAGCGCCCCACCGCGCAGCACTTTATTGAGCTGCTGGAAGCCACGCATTTGATCTACCGGCTCCAGCCTTACGGCTACGGCAAGGAAGTGCTGCGCGGCCGCTATAAAATTTACCTCGCCGACGCCGCCATTTCACCGGCCGTCATGCTGAAGGGGAAGGGCATTCTGGAAGATCCGGCGGCGCTGGGAGTGGCGACCGAAACAGCCGTCTTCAAGCATTTGTTCGCGCGCTATTATTCGCGGCAGGTCCGCTTCACTTACTGGCGCGGCAAAAAAGATCATGAGGTGGATCTGCTGGCCGAGATGGAAGGCGGATTAGTCCCATTTGAGGTGAAATACCGGGCGCAGCATGCCGGTCTGCGGGAGCTGAAAGGATTATTGGAGTTATGCGAAACCAAACAAGTGGAACGCGCCTATGTGGTGACGAAATCTCTGGATGATTTTGGGGTGCTGGCGGCTCCGGCGGGGAATCTCGCCACAAAAATTATGCGAATTCCCGCTCCCTTGCTTTGCTACTGGATGGGAGCGGGCGAAGCCGAAAGTTAAGCCACAGCCACGCCGGCATGGCCGGATTGCGTGGTGCTTCCGCCGGAGGTCAGAATGGGCTTGCCGCCCTTTGCCACCCATTTGCCGACCCACTTCTTCTGCGATACCTGGAGCGTCAGCAGCACGGCAGCCGCCAATACGGCGTAGACAATGAAGCCGGTGGCGAAGGAACCGGTGTAGGTTTTGGAAAGGCCCATGGCGTTGGGCAGAATCGCGCCGCCCAGCGCGCCGATTTCGCCGATCATGCTGCCCGCGACAGCCGTGTTCAGCGGCCAGCGCAGCGGCACAAGCTGGAAGAGCGCGCCGTTGCCCGCGCCGAAGGCGGAGAAGCAGAGCATGAACAGAATGGTGGTCAAGACCAGCGACGGCTCGGCGCTGGAGGCCAGAAGCGCCGCGATGGCGAAGATAAAAACCACCGACAGCGTGACAATTCCGCCCAAACGATCGGCCAAGTAGCCGCCCAGAATGCGCACGCCGCTGCCCATGAGCGCGGCCAGCGTCGTCAACTGGCCGGCCTGAATTTTGGTGACGTGGAATTGCGCGTAGAAGAAGCTGGGAAGGAAGGTGCTCAGCCCGATGAAGCCGCCGAAAGTGATGATGTAGATCAGGTTAAAAATCCAGCCGTCCTTTTCAAACAGGCAACTGATGTGCTCTTTGAAGCTCTGGTGTTCGATGTCGGGCGGCTCTTTGGCGAAAAAGATCATGGTGCAGAGCGGCAGCAGCATCATGAGTCCGGCAAAGCCGTAGACCTCATGCCAGCCGTATTTTGTGGCCAGAATGGGCGCGAAGAGGGTGGCCAGAACGGTGCCGCTGTTGCCTGCCCCGGCAATCCCCATGGCCAAGCCTTTATATTCTTTGGGAAACCAGCCGGAACCTAGAGAGAGAGCCACGCCGAAACTCGCGCCGGCAATGCCCAGCAGAACTCCCATGGCCAAAACGTCGTTGAACGTGCGCACAAAAAAGAAGCCGTAGGCCATGGCCATCAGGATCATGGACATTTCGACAATGGCGGCGTTCTTGCGTCCTATATATTGCGAGAGAACGCCCAGCGGGAAGCGCATGAACGCGCCGGCGAGCGTCGGGACCGACACCATCAAACCCGTTTGCGCGGCGCTTAGCTTAAAGCTGTCGGAGATGAACGGGCCCATGGCTCCATTCAGAACCCAGACCGCAAACGAAAAATCGAAGTAAAGGAAGGCGGCCAATAATGTGGGTGGATGGCCGGATTTTAGGAACAGCTTCGCACTTGCCATGATGTCAGATAAATCCCTTCTGCGGTCCTAGGTGAGGATAAGCGAACTCACAGTAAGCGACAAGGCTAATTTGTGCGACGGGGGGCTTAGACAGCCAGTGGATTGTAGTCTAACTGACGGGTAAATTTTAATCAAGAGACTAAGGCACGGAACCGGTAATAATCGCCATAGACAGTTCAGTCCTGCTAATGATGAGTTCGTCTGGTTAACAAGCTGAATTGTGGCCGCAAACTGTTGATTTAGCATTCGTGGTCGGATACGCTAATAGCTCGGAAGCGCGACGCAGTTCTTCCGCCTTTCGCCCTGTTTGCGAAGAGAGCAACTCTTGAGGCGCGAAGTGTTGTCACCTTCTCAAAATTCGACGAAGCCGCGGTGATGCTGACGTTGCCGACCCTTGGTGCGCAAACCGCCGCCGCCGCTTCCACCACGGCCACGCATTGCCCGTACTGCTCGCTGCAGTGCGGCATGAATGTTGTGGTGAGCGACGACCAGGCGCATGTGGAGGCGCGCGATTTTCCCACCAATAAAGGGGGGCTGTGCCAGAAGGGCTGGACCTCCACTGACTTGCTGCGGCATCCGGAGCGCTTGACTTCACCGCTGATGCGCGCCGGCAAAGACCAGCCGCTGCGGCCAGCCACCTGGGACCAGGCGCTGGAGCGAATTCTGAAAGGCATTGCGGAGGCGCAGCAAAAATATGGCCGCCATTCGGTGGGCGTGTTTGGCGGCGGCGGGCTGGCGAACGAGAAAGCCTACATTTTGGGCAAGTTCGCGCGCGTGGCGCTGAAGACTTCCGAAATTGATTACAACGGGCGTTTCTGCATGGCTTCGTCGGCGGTGGCGAATGTGAAGGCGCTGGGGCTGGACCGCGGCCTGCCCTTTCCGCTGTCCGATATTCCGGGTGCCAAGACCATTCTGCTGGTGGGCAGCAACGTGGCCGAAACCATGCCGCCAGTGATGCAGTATTTCGACCAGCAGCGCAAGAATGGCGGCTGCCTGATTGTGGCCGACCCGCGGCGCACTCCCACGGCAGCGGCCGCCGCCATTCATTTGCAGTTGACTCCGGGCACCGACAGCGCCCTGGCCAACGGCCTGCTGTACCTGGCGATTCACAACCACTACCTGGACAAAGAATTCATCGCCGCGCGGACTAGCGGATTTGAGCGCGCACGCAAGGTGGCCGAAGCGTACTGGCCGGACCGGGTGGAGCGCATTACTGGCGTGCCGGAAAAGCTTTTGCGCATGGCCGCGCGTGAATTAGGCACGGCCGCCACGGCGCTGGTTCTGACGGCGCGCGGACCGGAACAGCAAAGCCAGGGCGTGGAAAATGCGCTGGCCTTCATCAATCTGACGCTGGCGCTGGGCAAGATGGGCAAGCCCAGTTGCGGCTATGGCACCATTACCGGCCAAGGCAACGGGCAGGGCGGGCGCGAGCACGGATTGAAATCGGACCAGTTGCCAGGCTACCGAAAAATAGATAATCCCGAGCATCGCCAGCATATTGCAGATATCTGGAATATTGGCGTGGATGAGTTGCCGGGGCCGGGAAAATCGGCCTATGAAATGCTGTCCCAATGCGGAACTCCCGGCGGGTTGCGCGCCATGCTGGTGTTTGGTTCCAACCCGGTGAATTCCGCTCCGCGCGCCGGTTTGGTGGAAGAGCGGCTGCGCGCGCTGGACCTGCTGGTGGTGGCGGATATGTTTCTGTCGGAGACTGCGGCGATTGCCGACGTGGTTTTGCCCAGCGCGCAATGGGCGGAAGAAGAAGGCACCATGACCAACGTGGAAGGGCGCATTCTGCTGCGCCGCCGCGCCCTGCAGCCGCCGGCGGGCGTGCGGACGGATCTGGAAATTGTCTCGGCGCTGGCGAAGGGGCTGAAGTCGTCTGGCCATTTCCCTTCGAGCGCGGCCGAAGTTTTTGAGGAATTGCGCCGCGCCTCAGCCGGGGGACTGTCCGATTATTCCGGCGTCAGTTACGAAAAAATCAGCAGCGAAAATGGCGTTTTCTGGCCCTGCCAGGGCGGAGATCCCACAGGCACGCCGCGCCTGTTCGCCGACAGCTTTCCCACCGCCGACGGGCGCGCGCGTTTTCATCCGGTGGAATTCCGCCAGTTCTCTGAACAGCCCGATTCCGAATATCCGCTGTTCCTCACCACCGGCCGCGTGATGGCCCAATATCAGTCAGGCACGCAAACGCGCCGCGTGAAGAAGTTGAACGACGCCGTTCCGGAAGCTTTTGTGGAAATCCACCCGGCGATGGCGGCCAGCATGAAAATAGGCGAAGGCGAAGGCGTGGCGCTGACCACGCGCCGCGGAACGCTGACGGCCAAGGCGGTGCTGACGCAAACCATTCGAATGGACACCGTGTTTGTGCCATTCCACTTTGCGGGTGAATCCCGCGCGAACTTACTTACCAATCCCAAGCTCGACCCGTTTTCCCGCATGCCCGATTTCAAGGTGTGCGCGGTGCGGGTGGAAAAGGCTCCCATATGTTAGAAAAACCATCATTCCTCCAGGGCAGTTACCCATTTTCCGGCAGCGGGCTTGACTCGCCAAAGCCGCTGCACCCCACCCTTGTTTACACCGTGCCGTTCGACAAACGCAGCCAGCTTGTGTATTTTCGGGCTGGCAATTCGTCAGCGGAGCTGATTTACGCGGTCATCGCCGCCGATGGGGTGGCGCAGCGCTATTTTCCCATCGGCGCGAAATCCACCGTGCATATTCCGCTGGCGGTGGTGGAAGACCTTCAGCCGGAAACGAAGATTGAAATCCTGGTGGCTGCGCCCGCTGGTGTGACCGGATTTTGCGTCATTGACATTGGAATGATGGAGTTTTAAGAAAGCATGCCTAAACAGAATCTGGTTGTGGTCGGTAACGGAATGGCGGGCGCCCGCACCGTCGAAGAAATTCTGAGCCGCGGAGGCGCCGAACAATTTCGCATCACCATGTTCGGCGAGGAGCCTTACGGCAATTACAACAGGATTCTTCTGTCGAATGTCTTGAACGGCACGCAGGACGAAAGCGAAATTTTCCTGAACCCGATGTCGTGGTACCAGGAAAACAACATCACGCTGCATGCGGGCAAGCGGGTGGAATCCATTTTTCGGAAGTCGAAAGTGGTGGTTTCCGGGGACATTGCCGAGCCTTACGACAAGCTGATTATTTCCACGGGCAGCAAATCGTATGTTCCGCCCATCAAGGGCTTGAACGGGCCGGATGGCCAATACAAAAAAGGTATTTTTGTTTTCCGCAGCCTGGATGACTGCCGCGCCATTGCCGCTTATGCGGAAGGCAAGAGCACGGCGCTGGTGATTGGCGGCGGACTGCTGGGGCTGGAAGCGGCGCACGGGCTGCAAAATTTCGGGCTGAAGGTGGGCGTGGTGCATCGCAGCGGCCACCTGATGAACCAGCAACTGGATCCGGTGGGCGGCAGCATTTTGCAGAGCACCATCGAAAACATGAAGATTGATGTGCATCTGCGCAAGAACACGGCCGAAATTCTGGGCGACGAGTCCGTCACCGGCCTGGCCTTTACCGACGGAACGCAGATGGCGGCGGACCTGATTGTGATTGCCACCGGCATCAGCCCGAACGTGGAAGTGGGCGTGCGCAGCGGACTGACCGTGGAGCGCGCCATTGTGGTGGATAACCAGATGCGCTCGCCCGACGATCCGGATATCTACGTTGTGGGCGAGTGCGCCCAGCATCGCGGGAATGTCTATGGCCTGGTTGCGCCTTTGTGGGAGCAGGCGAAGGTGCTGGCCGACCATATCACCGGCTTCAATCCCGAGGCGGCCTATCACGGATCGAAAGTGGCCACCAAACTGAAGGTGATGGGCGTGGAACTGGCGTCGATGGGGCTGGTGGAAGCCGAGCACAAGCAGGACGAAATTGTGCAATTCACCGAGCCGTGCAAGGGCACTTATAAGAAGCTGATTGTGCGCGACGGGCGCTTGATTGGCGCGATTCTGCTGGGCGATATCAGCAAGGCGGCTTACCTGCAGCAGACGTTTGACCGCAACACGCCACTGCCCGAAGACCGGCTGACGCTGATTTTCGACCTGGGTGCGCCGTCGAAAAAAGTGACGATGGATGAAATGCCGGTGGACATGCAGGTTTGCAATTGCAACGGCGTCAGCAAGGGCGCGCTGGTGGCTTGCGTGAAAAGCGGCAAGCGCACGGCAAAATCCGTGATGGAAGCCACGCGCGCGGGCATGGGCTGCGGCGCGTGCAAGACCATGGTGAACGAAGTGATTGACTGGGCCTGCGGCGGGCAGGTGGATGAAGATCCTTCCGTGCATTACTATGTGCCGGGCGTCCCGCTGAGCAAGCCGGATTTGATAAGAGCGTGCCAGGAGCAGGGGTTGAAGTCGGTTTCGGCGGTGTTCAAGGCTTTGGCTGTGGACGGCAAGGAAGATGCGGCCAGCAAGCCCGGGCTGGCTTCGCTGCTGAACACGATTTGGGCGGATGAGTATGTGGCTGAGCAGGATGCGCGCTTTATCAATGAGCGCGTGCATGCCAATATTCAGAAGGACGCGACGTTTTCGGTGGTGCCGCAAATGGCGGGCGGCGTGACGTCGGTGGCGCAATTGCGGCGCATTGCCGATGTGGCGGAGAAATATAACGTGCCGCTGGTGAAGCTGACTGGCGGCCAGCGCATTGATTTGCTGGGAATCAAGAAAGACGATTTGCCGGGCGTGTGGCGCGATCTGGACATGCCCAGCGGTTACGCTTATGGCAAGAGTTACCGCACTTGCAAGAGCTGCGTCGGCACTGATTTCTGCCGCTTCGGACTGGGTGACAGCACGGCGCTGGCGATTCGCATTGAGAATTATTTGAAGGGCATTGATTCGCCGGCCAAGATGAAGATGGCGACGGCGGGATGCCCGCGCAACTGTTCCGAAGCGATGGTGAAGGATGTGGGCGCGGTGGCGGTGGAAGGCGGGCGCTGGGAGATTTACATCGGCGGCGCGGCGGGCGCGCATATTCGCAAGGGCGATGTTTTATGCACGGTGGGCAGCCACGATGAGGTGATGAAGTATATGTCGCGGTTCGTGCAGTATTATCGCGAGAATGCGAAGTATCTGGAACGGACGTATGGGTTTGTGGAGCGCATCGGGATAGAGCGGCTGCGCGCGATTGTGGTGGATGACAGTGAAGGGATTGGCGCGCAGTTGGAGGAGAATCTGCACAAGAGCACGCTGGCCTACGCGGACCCATGGAAAGCGTTTGTGGAGAAGCCGGAGAACCAGTTTATTTCGGCGATGACGGCGGAGGCCGGAGTGGGGGCGCAGGGGAGTTAGTTTGGCAGGCAATCCGTTCATTAGTGAAATGGTCCGCTCACAGGTCAAATCAGGCAGCACAGTCGACGACGAACCCACTGCGTGACACCGCGAACAGTTACCGCCGCCATAGGCTTCCACTTCTAAAACGCACAAAGGGCGAGGCCGAAGCCTCGCCCTTTGTATCTGGTTTGATCAAATAAGCCTAGTCGAACATATAGAGGGCGGTCCCAGGTGCTGGGCCGGATTCGATAGCGCCCGCCGCCACTGGCTGGCCTTCCAGGTCGCCCACCTGGCGGCAGTACAGCCCGTTGTCGCCGAGATAGACTTCCAAGTCCGCCGGACGAGGGAGCGTTCCTTGGATGAGCGCTTCCGAAAGCGGGTCTTCGATGTACTTCTGCAGCGCGCGACGCAGAGGGCGTGCTCCGTAGTTGCGGTCGGTGCAGGTTTTGTCCAGGATGTACTTCGCCGCTTCCGGCAGCAGCCGGATCTTGATCTGCTTGGCCACCAGGTTCACGTTCACCTGATCCACCAGCAGCTCCATAATCTTTAGCAGCTCTTCATCCAGCAGCGAAGTGAACAGAATCACTTCGTCCAGGCGGTTCAGGAATTCAGGATTAAAGGCGCGCTTCACTTCGCCCATCACCTGCTCCTCAATTTTCTGGGGAATGCCCAGGTCGCTGTGCGCCGAGAACCCGATGTGCCCGCGCTTGTCGAGGAAGCGCGCGCCCAGGTTCGACGTCATGATGATAATGGTGTTCTTGAAATCAACCGTGTTGCCGAGTCCGTCGGTCAACTGGCCGTCGTCAAACACCTGCAGCAGGATGTTGTAGATATCCGGATGCGCTTTTTCGATTTCATCCAGCAGGATGATGGAATACGGCGCGCGCTTGACGCGTTCGGTCAACTGGCCGCCTTCCTCATAACCGACATAGCCGGGAGGCGAACCAATCAGCTTGGAAATAGAATGTTTCTCCATGAACTCCGACATGTCGAAGCGGATCAGCGATTTCTCGCTGCCGAAGAGAAACTCCGCCAGCGCCCGCGCGACTTCGGTTTTGCCGACGCCCGTTGGGCCCAGGAACAGGAACGAACCCGAAGGACGCTTGGGCGATTTCAAGCCCGCGCGCGAACGCCGAATGGCGCGAGACAAAGCGGAGATGGCCTTGTTCTGGCCAATAATCCGCTTGTGCAGCTCCTCTTCAATGCGCAGCAGCTTGCTGATTTCTTCTTCCTTGATGGACGTCATGGGAACGCCGGTCCAGCGCGCCACCACGTCTTCAATGTCGTCCTTGGTGACGACGCCGGTGGAGGTGTCGTCCAGGTTGTATTTTTCGCGCAGATGGCGCAGGTTCTCGCGTTCCTTGCGCTCTTCATCCGAATAAAAGCGCGCCTTTTCAAATTCATGGTTGGCAATCGCATTTTCCATGCGGTGAACAATGAACTTGATGCGCTTTTGAATGTCGGCGACATCCGACGGCAGCGTGGTCTGGCGCAGTTTCACGCGCGCGCCCGCTTCGTCAATTAAATCGATGGCCTTGTCAGGCAAGAAGCGGTCCGGAATAAAGCGCGTGGAGGCGTAGACTGCCGATTCAATCGCCTCATCGGTGTAGGCCACGGCGTGGAACTTCTCGTACCGTTCTTTGATGCCGAACAGAATGCGGATGGCGTCCGATTCGGTGGGCGGCGGCACCTTTACGGCTTGAAAGCGGCGTTCGAGCGACCGGTCTTTCTCAATCGACTTGCGGTATTCAGCGGGTGTTGTTGCGCCAATGCACTGAATTTCGCCGCGCGAAAGCGCCGGCTTCAGAATATTGGCCGCATCGAGGGAACCTTCCGCCGAACCAGCGCCCACCAGCGTGTGCAATTCGTCAATGAAGATGATGGCGTTCTGGTTTTCCATCAGCTCTTTCATGATGGTTTTCAGGCGCTCTTCAAACTGGCCGCGATACTTGGTGCCAGCCACAATCAGCGACAGGTCAAGGGCCAGAATGCGCTTGTCGGAAAGGAAAGAGGGAACATCGCCATCGGCAATGCGCTGGGCCAAGCCTTCGACGATGGCCGTTTTGCCGACGCCCGGTTCGCCAATCAGCACCGGATTGTTTTTGGTGCGGCGGCAAAGAATCTGGACCACGCGGTCCACTTCCGAATCGCGCCCAATCAGCGGGTCCAGCATGCCGTCGACGGCTGCCTGAGTCAGATCGCGGCTGAATTCGGCCAGGAGCGAACTCTCCTTGGGACGGCTGGCCGAAGTCTTCTCCGATGCCGACCGCGCAATTTCCTCGCGAATGGCGGATAACCGCAACCCGCGCTCATGCAGAATTTCGGCCGCAAAACTCTTTTCTTCGCGCAGCAGCCCCAGCAGCAGGTGCTCGGTGCCAATGTGTTTATGGCTGAGCCGTTCCGCCTCCTCCGCGCCATACGCCAGCACGCGCTTGCACTCATGGCTGAGCGGCAGGTCCACCGACGTGGATACCTTTTCGCGCACGGTGGTATGGGCTTCAATTTGCTTGCGGATCGATTCAATGGCCGCGTGCGACCGCAAAAATCGATTGGCAAGAGCTTTGTCCTCTCGCAGCAGACCTAACAGCAAGTGTTCGGTCTCAATGTAAGGACTTCCGAACTGGCTCGCCTCATATCTTGCGAAGAAGATGACCCGGCGGGCTTTCTCGGTATAACGTTCAAACATAGGTGCCACCGTTTAGACGGGTTGCGTCTGTTTCTGACAGGGAGTTCTGCACATGCAGAGTGCCCTTATTCAAGTTTAAGACTCGATCGCAGCGGGCTGCGAAAGAAAGATTGTGCGTGACGAAGACCGACGTCAGCGCGTGCGCCTGATGCACTTCATGTAAGAGCGCGAAGATCGATTCGCTGGTGCGGTAATCCAGGCTGCCGGTCGGCTCGTCAGCCAGCAGGACTTTGGGGTTGGTCACCAGCGCGCGCGCCAGCGCCACACGCTGCTGTTCGCCGCCCGATAATTCGCCCGCGCGGTGACCGGCGCGCGCCTTCAAACCCACTTCGCTCAGCCGTTCGCGCGCCATCCCGGCCGCAATATCCGGAGCCACGCCGCGAATCAGCAGCGGCATCATAACGTTTTCAAGCGCCGTAAATTCCGGCAGCAGTGACGGATTTTGCCACACAAACCCCAGATGGCGGTTGCGGAAATCGGATAATTCCTGCTCGTTTAGTTCACTGAGTTCAATTTGCTGCGTTCCAAAGTATCGCACGCTTCCACTGTCGGCGCGATCCAGCCCGCCCAGCAGATGCAGGAGCGTGGATTTCCCCGCACCCGATTCGCCAATGATAGCCAGCCGTTCGCCCTTCGGCACAAGCAGCGACAACCGGTCGAAAACAGTGACGGCCCCGCCACCCGAGCGATAGATCTTTGTCAGAGACTCTGCACGAATTGCACTCTCAGTGTCCAATCTTCCGCCTTTATCCTCTAGAGTAGAACAGCTAAAGCGAGAATTTCTCCGCAATGTAACAGACGAGCGGGCCAGGTATTCGATTCTTTGAGTTTATCGGCGCGAACTTCGAAGCAGTGTAGCCTGCAGATTCCCTACGCCAGCAGATAACTGATCTTGTGGAATCCGAAATTCCACATCAGGCTGGCCGCGAAACTCGACACTCCCAGGCTCGCGGCTGTCACGCAGATCGAAGTCTCCACCGGCAGCCCATCCAAAGACAGCGGCAGCTCTTTCAGGCTGAAATGCAGCGCTCCCGGAAAATTCCGCCGCGGCGCCCCGCAGCCTCCCGCCTCGATAATATCCAGAACAATCGTGTTCCAGGCCGCCAGGCGAATGGTCAGCGTATCGGCGCTGATCGCTTCCAGTTGCCCCACCTGCACAATGGCCTTGCGCCATTCATCCAGCGCCTCGGCCCCAAACCATCCCGCCAGTTCCGACCCTTCACCCAGATCGCCGAACTCTTCGCACAAAACCAGTTGGTCCGGGTCGTCCGCCAGAAAATAAATCTCGCGGCCATTGAACAGCCCGCTTTCCCTCGCCGCTTCCCAGCAGCGCAAATCCGGCACATTGTAGCTGCCCGGAATAAAACCTGCGCGGAATTTTTCAGGACTCCGCAAGTCCACAAGCCTGGCAGGCGTCTTCGACACCAGAAAGTTCTTCTCTTCCTGCGTCTGCCCGACCCATAAATCCGTGGCTCCGTTCACCGGCAAATTACTCTTACGACCGAAGGATATTGGCAATTACCACCCCCTAACGTGTACGGAACAGGAGTAGCGAATTAATCTGATATTTCTCAGAAAAATCCGTGAATTAAATAACTCAACTCGGCTTCGCTGCCGCTTTTTTAACCGCCGGTTCCGGAACCGTTCGAATCGCTATCGCTTTGATAATAACCGGCTCTTTCGGCTTGTCATTCGCCTCGTCGCGCGGCACATTGGAGATCGCGTCGGCTACATCCTGCCCGGAAACCACCTTGCCGAATATCGAATAATTCCCGTTTAAATGCTCGGCCGGACCCACCGTAATAAAAAACTGGCTGCCATTGGTATTCGGCCCGGAATTAGCCATCGCCAGAACGCCCTTCTGGCTAAAATCCAGCTTCGGATCAATCTCGTCGGGAATCTTATAACCGGGTTCGCCCGTGCCGTCGCCCGACGGATCGCCGCCCTGAATCATGAAGCCTGGAATCACCCGGTGAAAGGTGGTTCCCGAATACAGCGGCGTATGGCGCATCCGGCCCGTCTTGAAATCCTTCCACGCTTTCGTGCCGGTCGCCAGGCCGCGAAAATTCTCCACAATCTTCGGTGCCGACTTGTCATAAAGAAGGCAGACAATGTTGCCCATCGTCGTATAGATCACGGCGTAGAGGCCGGGCTCGGCCGGCAGTTCCACCGGCGGCAGCACTGGCTTTGCCGGTGCCTTGGCAGGCGTCCGGCTCTTCTGCTGGCTGGTCTGCGCTCCCGGCGCGGGAGCGCTGCTGAAAAGCGCGCAAATCAGCAGGGAAATTGTAACGGCTCGGTGCATTCACGCCGATTATAACTGCGTGCTTCATGAGAATTCCATGACAGCGGAACTCCCGCTACCGGGCATCTGCCCCATTGCCTTACAATTAGGGTCAGCGTCCAAATATATGAAGCCGTTCCTAGCCTTAGTCTCCGCGGCTCTGCTGCTGCTGGCAGCCGCCTGTTCGCAAAGTCCTGAAAAGTTGTTAGCCGAAGCCGACAAATATCACAACAACAAGAAGTACGAAGAGGCTTCCATTCTTTATCAGAAGGTTTTGACCAAGGACAAGACCAATGCCGAGGCCTATTACAAGCTGGGCTTAAACTCGCTGGACCAGGGAAAGGGAATGGAAGCGGCCCAGGCGCTGCGGCGCGCCGTGGACCTGAAGCCCACCAATCAGGACGCCACCGTAAAACTGGCTGAGATTTATCTGCTGGCGTATCAGGGAAATCCGAAGGGTGCCGCCAGCATCGTGGACGACCTGAAACAGCTGGACGCCAAGCTTCTGCAGCAGAATCCAAATTCTTTCGACGGCCTGCGAATCAAGGGATTGATAGCCGCCATCGTCAATGATGACGCCGCTGCGGCGGAAGAGAGCTTTGCCAAGGCCAACGCCATCAAGCCATACACTCCAGCCCTGGTGGAAGTATATGCGCAGGTGCTCTTGAAGGAGAACAAGGCCGACCAGGCGGTGACGCTGATACAGGGCACACTGGCGCACAACAAGACCTGGGATAAAGGCTACGATCTTTTAATCGCCATCTATGAGCATGAGGGCCAGAAAGACAAGGCGGAAGCGGTGCTGCGCCAGCATGTCGACGCCGATCCTAAAAGCGCTGCCGGCATCGTGAAATACGCCTATTACCGGCTGGCCACGGGCGACTTTGCCGGCGCTGAACAGCTTATGCTGCGCATGTCCAAAGACCCCAAGACTTTCCCGGGCGCACCCATGTATCTGGGAGATTTTTATTACCGCGCAAAGAAAGTGGATCAAGCCAAAGCCTCGTATGAAGAGGGCAAGAAAGACGATCCCAAGAACGCCGTCGCCTATGACCTGAAGCTGATCGAATTGCAGGCCGCCACCAATCACATTCCCGAAGCGGTTGGCATGGCGAAAGATCTGGCCGACAAGAACCCGACAAGCGCCTCGGCAACCGAGGTCTACGCCCAGCTCCTTCTCCGGACGTCTACGCGCGCATCGGGAACCAAAATGGTCGACGAGATCAAGAAGATGGTGGACGCCAATCCCGCCAACACCGTGCTGCGGCTTGATCTTTCAAGAGCCTATTTTGAGGTGAACGACCGCGAAAAAGCTCTGGCCAGCGTTCAGCAGGTAGTGGGCGACGCGCAGAAGGACATTCAAAAAACCGGCCGCGCGCAGCCCGCTCTTCTGCCCGCCGAGGCCCTGGAAGCCCGCATTTATCAGGAGCGGGGCGACCGTGACGGCAATGCCAAAGCGCTGGAACTGACCTCTTCGGTGCTGAACGCTCGCGCTGGAGCCAACGCCGAGACTTTGCTCAGCGCGCGCATCGTGCGTGACCGCGTGCTGGTCGCCACCGGAAAAGCGCCGGAGGCGCAGACTGACCTCGAAGCCATGCTGAAAGCTTTCCCGAATATGCTGGAAGCCCATTTACTCATGGGCGATGCGTACATGGCTCAGAAACAATTTGACGCCGCCACCCGGGAATTCGAGACGGCGGCAAAAGGAACACCGCCTGATCGCCGCGCTTTAATCGGCATTCAGACCGTAAAGCTGGTCTCCGGTCATCCCATGGAGGCAGTCCAGGCCATCCAGGATCTGGCCACCAAAAATCCGGCCGACATTACCTGGAAATTCGAGCTCGCCAAGTTTGAGGACACCGCCGCATCCACGCCCTCCAGCCTCGATCTCGCCGCCCGCAAACAGTTGCTCCAGCAGGCGGCCGATAACTACAAACAAATTCTGGCCGCCAGTCCCGCCGCCGGCGAATTGTGGATGAAGCTCGGGACCATCCAGGAAAAGCTGGGCCAGACTGACGCCGCTCTTGCCTCGTTTGAGCAGGCCGGTTCCGTCAATCCCAAGAATTCCGACGCCTTCCTCGACCAGGCTCTGCTGCTCGAAGCCCTCAATCGCAAGAACGAGGCCGTTGTCCAGTACAACAAGGTCTTGAATATCATGCCCGACAACGCCCTGGCGCTGAATAACCTCGCCATGATCACGGCCGAGGCCGGCGGCAATCTCGATCAGGCGCAAACCTACGCCGAACGCGCCAAAAAAGGCGCGCCCAACGAACCCAACGTCGCCGACACCCTGGGCTACGTCTATCTGCGCAAGAACCTGAACGCCCAGGCAGCCGAAATCTTCCGCCAGAACGTCCAGCAATATCCGCAAAATCCGGCTTTCCGCTTCCACCTGGCCATGGCGCTGCTAAAAACCGGCGACAAGCAAGGCGCCAGGGAGCAAGCCAGCAAGGCGCTCCAGGCCGCGCCTCCCAACATGCAAAGCGCCATCAAAACGTTCATTGGTCAGATTGGTTAGCGCGTGCCTGCGCTGCCAGCGGTCTGGCGAAGCCGCTATCCGGCTCTGCCGTATCTCGCGCCCTTCGTCTGCATTCTGATCTTCATCGCCATTCGTCCCTATTGGCCGCTGTCGCCTTTCGTCGAATGGCCGTTGCAAGTGGTCATCCTGGCCGCTCTCTGCGCCCTCTGCTGGCCGCCCGAAATCAAAAAACTCCCCGCTCACTGGCTCGCCAGCATCCTGGTCGGCATCGGGGTTTTTCTCATCTGGGTCGCGCCCGACGTTCTCATTCACGGCTACCGCAACAGCATCCCTTTCAGCAACAGCTTGTTGGGCGCGCCGCATTCCTCCATCCCTCCGGAGGCGCAGCGCAGCGCCTGGGTCCTGGCCTGGCGCGCCATCCGCGCCGCCACCGTCGTCCCCGTTGCCGAAGAACTGTTCTGGCGAGCCTTTGTCATGCGCTGGCTCATCCGGAACGACTTTCAATCC